>Ga0209344_10001354_pt1 | contig 32435 bp, 50 predicted proteins | sample Cruoilmetagenom6_FD_187293 | JGI IMG/M metagenome (GOLD analysis project Ga0209344, IMG submission 187293) | Oil polluted marine microbial communities from Coal Oil Point, Santa Barbara, California, USA - Santa Barbara Oil Seep Sample 6 (SPAdes)... | ecosystem: Environmental > Aquatic > Marine...
CGATCTTACATACCAGATATGGGTTTGGATCAATCTCTAACAGGTAAGATTATGTGTGCCTGTGCCGTGCTGGTTGCTGGGGCGCAGTGGTATAAGCAAGGAGTAAAGAATGATAAGTCAGATTAAACTATATTTAGGCGCTGCCGCCATGGCTGTAATCGGTATATTTGCAGCTATATTTAAGTATCGCGGCGCTAAGATTGAATCGCTTAAAAGTGACAATTCAACGCTTAAAGAAAACTCAGATAAGTTAGATGATGTCATCCAGAAAAAAGAAAAGGAGATTGAAATCCGTGAAACTATTAACAAAATCTATTATAGCCCAGGTAGCGTTGATGAGTCTCTTGAGCGGTTGCGCCAGCGCAGAAAGGATCGTGAAAGTAGAAGTAAGTAATTGCTCGATAGTTCCTTACATTCAACTAACAGAAAAGCAGGAGGATGCTTTATATCTTGATGAGTTGTTTCATCAGCTGTTGATTGATATAGATAGGCAGTCTCAAGTTATAGATGAGTGCAAACAACGATAAACGCCGGCACTGTGTTAGCTGCCGACGTTAGCGCATTTATGGATTTGAATATAACAAACCCGTTTAATATCATACTGGCGTTTTACTTTACCACTCAGATTTTAAACGGGCTTAAGAAGTGAAAAGAAGCCCCGTTTATAGGGGCTTATTGTTTGCATTTAATCTAGTAGCCATTCATTCTATGCAATGGCTATGCTGTTTGGTCGTTGCGTTAAAAATAGCCATTATAGTGGCTTTTTGTTACCTGTATTTTTTAATTGAATATCCTATCTGCTTACCCCATTTGTCAGCACCAGCAACAGTTAAGTGTGTCCCGTCTGCATTCATAAAGCCTGAAGGTATACCGTTTCTATAAGTTATACCTCCCTCATTACAGGCATAAACTCTCTTAACTGCAAACTCTTGGTGAATTTCATCTAGAGCCGTCCTAACATCCAAATGCTGCGTTGGAAAACCTATTTCAACAGGTATGTCAATTAAAAACACCTCCATTTCTTTATTTATGAACGTTATGTAATCCAAAATTAAAGCTATGTTTCCATAATAAGAATCTGGATACCTGTTTAAGTGCTGTTCGATAGTTGAAAAAGTACTATATGGCACATCCCAGCACGTTTCGGGGAATGATTTTACATCAGCAACAGTCCCAGTTACTCCACCGTTTGTTCCTATTTGTATAGTGCAGAACGCTGCCAAGGAGTAATCAGGTAACGTGTATGAGCCGCCACCCTGCCTATCTAGTACGGGGGTCATTATCCCAACTAGCCTACCAGCCTCGGCACCACTTGACCCAAAGTTAGTAAACCCGCCAGGCTCTACTATTTGAGTTACTTTTCCAACATAAGATCCATCTGGAAACCCAAAAGTAATAGAGTCTCCAAAGTAAAATGCTTGCTTTGTTGAAAATCTATTACTTAGGCTTTCTGCGCCGCCTATTGGCTGATTGTCTATTGTTACTGGGCCAATAAAGTTAATGCTTTTTATCTGTGTGTAGTCCTTGCTTGCTGGTAAGAAAAACGAACCCACATGATCATGAGTTCCTACAAATTGAGCTGCATCTAAGTAATGAACAACTTCTACAGTTTTTGTTGATCTTCCGATCATTATGTAAGTGATACCGAAATCATCTGTAGTGTTGATAATTGGTTTTGCTGCGGCGGTAATTAGTGGCTGAAATACCCCATTGTTTGTATAAAAACCATCAGCATCAAATGTTGCTCCTGCGGAGTTGATATTGAAAACAACTTGGCTAGAACTAACCACGCTTGGCACACTTGCGTTTTCATATCCTACGCTTTTAATTACGTTACCATCAACCGTCACATCGCCAGCAAAGTTTACCCACGTGACCCCCTTAAGAGTTCCAGCGTTTGGTGCCCATAGTGACCCTATTTGAGAATGAGTTTTAAAATACGCTGCTGCATCTAAGTAATGAACAATCTCTATAGTGTTTAATGTTGAAGAATAAAATATATAAGTTATACCAAGATCTAAATTTGTATTTACTACAGCCTTGTTTGTTATGTTTGGTATCAATGTAAACTCGCCTACAGAAGTGTAGTAAGCGCCTGTTATACTGAAATTACTAGCAGCAGTGTCTATCTCAAGAGCGGCCTTTACTATACTTGGCACAGAGTCTCGATCTGGCCCTTCTTTAACGTATGGATTGCCGTATCTAACACCGTCAACAGTAAAGAATCCGTTAAGAACTGGATCAGTGTTTAGCGCCTCGGTAAAGTACCCGAGCGATACGTGAGTATCTACGTCTACAGCTTGCCCCAATGCGTAAACATGCAAAGTGTTATCAGTAGTTTTTAAGTAAACGAAATAGAAAGAACCCGTGCCGACAAAAGAGTTTATAGCCGTTGCAGGCATTGAAGCTACTGTATCACCGTAGGCAACCCTAGCTAACGAGTTCCATGTTATAGTTTTTGCTAAAGTGTCTATTACTATCAGATCAGGACTGAAGTCATTAATGCTTGTTCCTTGCCTGAACTTTACATTTTCAGTAGCCAACTGATAAGCTTGACTTGCTAAATCACCAGACGATTGCACCCAAGACCCAGTACCAGTAGCGCCGCTTTTTCTGTACGTCCCATTGTTTGTTGCGGTTGGGTCATTTGTTACGTATGCTATAGATCCGTCTTTTGGGGCTAAGTCTGCATCCATCGCAGACCTGCTATCGTACCCATAAACCCCATCAACGCTTTCAGCGGCTGCAACGGTTTCATTCCTAAGTACCAGCGTCTCATCCCTGTAACCCTTAGCCTCTAAAACCAATTGTTCGACATATGCAATTTCTGGAGGCGTTAGCGGCTCGTTACTTAGTAGCAGCTCGCCAAGTGTTGTAGCAACTGTATTTGAGTTAACAATAACCTTTTTAATCTGCTGAAACTTACCGTTGCTTTGGTTGTATCGCATCAGTACAGCGAACACGCCGAACTGAACATTTATTGAGTAAGAGCCATCCGCGCTAGTTTTATAAACAGCTGGGGAAGTGGTCATTACCTCACCTGCCCCTTGAAGGGTTATGAATTGTATCTCTGCAAAACTGGCTATCTCGCCGTAAGGATCAAGTAAAACACCTGCTATTTGAACTGACATATAAAGTCCTTAATCTGGAGTGTCGCCACTACCATTAATGAATCGTGCTGTATCTGTGTATTGTATTGTAACAGTTGCGCCTGATTTAATTAAGCCGCTACCAGGTAAGCCGCCAGAGCCTCCGCCAATACCGCCAGCATTGACACCGCTTTGACCCCATCCACCACCATTTATTCCGCCAGTACCTACGCCGCCATTCCCGTTTGTATCGCCGTTACCACCTATATCACCGTAGGTTACGCTGCTTAACTCGTAAGTAACACCAGCAGCTCCGCCTATCGCTGGAGTATTACCAGCCCCAGAGCCGCCTCCGTTACCTGGATCACCTTCAAACGAACCGCCAGAGCCGCCACCGCCACCACCAGGGGCGCGTAAGTAACCGTCAGCAGTTGGGTAGGTTGGGTTTCCTGTTGCGCCCTCCAGAAATATAGAAGTTCCCACCCCATCAGCGTTAAAACATACGCCGCCATCATCGCCATCCCCAGCTCTAGGTTGTTGCACCCAAGGAGGCTGCCCGGGTTCAAACTCCCTTTCCCATCCTGCGCCGTTACCGCCTTCGCCTGAATGAGATTGCCAGTCCGTGCCGTTAATGCAAATAATAGTTACAGTAGAACCAGCAGCGAAAGCGCCGTTTCTCATTGATGGATTGCTTGTATCATCAGATAGCACAGTGCAGTTATCTAGAACCACAGTCCAGTCAACAGCTTGCGATGGCCTGCCAGCAAAATCATTGTGTATATCAATTTCTGAAATTACAGAGTCTTTGCGATAAGTTATATTTTCTCCGCCGCCGCCAGATATTGCATTTAGGTATGTTGTCGCCTTCACTTTGTAAGCGCGACCTACGCCTTTGTAAGAGTATAGCGGTTTAACTTGTGTAACTTGCGCCCTAACAACTTCGCTACCGCCTTCAACGTTCTGCAAGTCTTGATGGGTGAATGAGACAATATCTCCAGCAAAATAATTTAAATACTTCTCCTCGCAATCCCAAGAGTATTCGCGCGGTTCAATACTGAACCTAGAAGTATTTCTTTGCACTCTTAGCGTTGCGTCATTAGTATTAAGCAATGAAGATGATTCTAGTTCGACAGATTTAACCGATCCGTAAAAATCTGAACCCTCGTAAGTTGTATCAGAGTTAATGGCAACTTTTTTATAATTACCAGCATCATTATTTTCAGTCTTGAAAGGCTTGTCGTATTTAACGAAAGTTCTAGACGCTCTCATTTCTGGCTTTGTAGAGTAAGTAAACCCAAGCTCAGTAATACCTCTGCCAACCACGATATCCTGAGACGGCTCTTTCCATGCTGAAACTGCAGATACTTTTATTTTTGCAGGCTCTAAAGCTGACTCCCAAATGTCTAACATGTAATCCATGCAAAGGGAGTTGATTCTATCTTTAACAGCTATTGGCTCGTGCCATACGTTTGTGATCGTAGTTCCCGCCCAATAATCATCAAACTCAGCTTGCCATGCCGTAGCATCTAGATAATTAGCTGGAAGCTCTGCGGTCAGTAAAAGCTCCGTTAAGTAATCAGACATTGATTGCTCATCTGACACCCTGCATATCTGAATGTTATCCCCTGCTTCATGGTCTTCCGCTACGGTTCTAGATATGGAATTTCCACCCGTACCCTTTACACCATATGAACGAGTTTGAACTGTTAATATCTCAGTGCCTGAGTCATAAGACACGGGTGTCATTAAGTCGTCACCAATCTTGATTGCTTGAGGCAATGATGACCAATTGTACTGCGCGTCATTAACTGGGATCGCAGTTGTAGATGAATTAATATCAAGCCTCAAAACTGTATCTGTTGACGGCGGATATTGGTTGTAGTCCTTGTAAGTGCGCTCAAGGTACGATTTGCAGGTTAGCGTGTAATCACCGCTAGCTGATACCTTTAACGCTTCAGATAGGTATACAGAGGTGCTAGTGATGGTGTTTATTCCACCTTCACGCGTAAACCTGTAAAGCTTAACTTCTCGACCACTCAAAAAGTTACGGGCGTTAAACTTGGACATGTAAGTGCCATTTGGCGTGGTATTTACTGGGCCTGGATCACCTTCCCAATCATTAAATGTCACCGATAAACTTCCACGGCTTGCCATGCCGTCAAGCTTTAGTGTCGGTGTTGTTTCAGATATAGATTTAATCTGCCTGTAAATAGGATGACCGGCTTCAAATTCATTTACACTGATTGGCACTTTCGCTGTGCCGAAATAATACGTCCACGTATCATTACCATTCTCTACACAAGTAATCGGCGTGTGGTAGCCTTGCGACCAGTTAACGCCTTGCGGGATTGTGCATGTGCCGTTAACGTATGGCAGTTCAATAGATAAAACCTCAAAATGTTCAATACTCATAGAACGTACCCCGTCCAACAGCTAAACTTCATCGATACGTTTTGAAGCTCTCTTGTCTGGGGGTGGGCCTTAACTGATGACGGTACACAGTCATAACAATAGTAGCCGCGATCGCCTCTTGTCTCTTCCTCAACAACAAACATCCCATTCCTAACGGCGAACCCTTGCATGGGAACCCAGACTTCTTCAATATCTATGTTGGTTATATTGTTGAATTTAAGAGTGCCGCTAACGCCTGTTGACTCAATAACTTTAGCTGTAGGCATTCCCAAGTTGGTTTGTGTTCTCTGCTTGTATGCAGGAGTCGACCAAGGTCGAGCGTATCCAGATTCCTCGCCACCATTTGGAACATTCCAGCAAGTGCCAGCTGCTAAATATGCAACGCCAACAATAGAGTTAGATAGTATCTTAGTAAACGTTATGCGCCACTTAGTGTAAGTTGTACTAGATGTGTTAACGTGCATTATCGTGGAATCTGATGTTATGTTATAAGTACCATCGACAACATAAGCCACGCCATCCCAGTACTCGATATCAATCTTTGATACTTTGCCGAATACATCTAAGCCAGATAGGCCGATATATCCAACTTTATCAGTTTCTAGCTCAATCCTGAAAAAGTTAGAGCTTGTGCCGCTGCGATATATTTCTGAGAAATCCTTATTTAAAAGGTACTGAAGCGGATTGGCTCCAGCGTCCTCCGATATCGTTACATTCCCGCCTGTTAGGGTGTTACTTGTTGAGATATACATTTTTTACCCCAGTGTAATTTCGCCGCTGTTAATCTTCTTGTTCATAACGCTTGCGAAAGCCTCAGCTAATTCGTCGCCATCTTCTGCGGTTATTGTAACAGTATTGCTAACGTCAGACACTTGACCACCACTACCGATAGACTCGTTAATCTCAACCTCGCCTGTAACTGATGGCTGCTGCGCTTCTCCTGCTGATGATGAGGCCGACGGGCTTGATACTGTGCCGCCACCTTTCTGCGAGCTATTTACCGCTGCTAGCTGTATCGCTCCGTTTGCAGCAATCGCCGCCGATGACGCTATAGCCGCTGGATATGGTAAATCAGCAAACTGCCTAGAGATTGCCATTGCGGTATCCGCAACAATTAAGCCAGAGCGAATGGCTTTGTTATCATCAAATAGCGCCGTGTTGATCGCCATGGCTGAAGACAACCCCACATCCTCCATGCGTCTTTTTTGTTTCTCTGACTTCTCCTCTTCTTTTATGTCAGCCTTTCTAAGCTTCTCTTTGTCTTTTGCAGCTTTATCTTCCTGCTTCTTTTTGTCGTCAAGGAATTGCTGATGTTTATCGAGTTGAGCTTGGTATGCTTCCGCTTGCCTTTCGTCGCTTTCTTCATCTAAGGCTAATAAGTTTTCTGTAAACTCATTCTCAAGCTCTAGCATTAGCTCTTTATTTCCTGCGGCTAACTCTAGCTCCCTTTCATACTTCTCTATTAACAACTCTTCTTCTGTTTTAAATCGATCCATTAGGGATTGAATTGCTTTGGCGTTATCGTCAGCGGTTAATAGCGTACTGCCGCCTGCTGTCGGGGTTTCCTCACCTCCTGATCCTTCTTCAGGTAGGGTTAATCCGCTGGCCTCTGCAAGTTCAGCCTGTATAGACTTTCTTTCTTCTAGCAGCTCGTTAATGTCTTCTAGCGCAAACTTTTCTTGAGTGGTGTTGAATGTAAGCGTATTCCAAACTCTACCCCATCCAGACTCAGCATTAACCATGCTTTCCTCTAGGGTGGCTATCTCTTCATTTATCTCTACCAGTCTAGATGTTAGCTGCGCCTGAGTACCTTCATTAAGCGAGGCGTAAAAGTGAGCAGCTTTATCTGCTGTATCGATGAACGCCTCACCAAGAGCCAGTAAGACAGTATTAGTTAGGCTCTCAAGTGACTTTGCAGCTAGATCTGCGCTTTGCCCCATCTTAATGAACATATCGATATCATCATCAGATAACGGGACAACTACCCCCGCCATTGCATCACTAACTGCTTGAAGCTCTCTGCCACCATCTTTTAGTAATGGTATTAACTTAGTTGTATCGCTAGCCATGCCCTCCAGCGCATGGGACATCTGCACTGCTGAAACGTTCGCCTCCTCCATGCGATCAACCATTTCTTGCAAAACTTCGGGGCCTGACAATTCTGAAAACTCTAGAGCTAACTCTCTAGCCTCATCTTTTGTTAGCTTCATTGCATCAGCGAAATCCTGAAACCCACCACCGCCAGTGTTAAGGAAGTCTCCAACCTTTTCCCTAGTGTCTTTTGAGATGTCACCAAGTTGCTCAAGACCGATGCCCACCGTGGCTGTAGCATGTGCCATTAGTTGCAACTCTTCAGCCGCAACACCTGACAAATCTGAGGCTATCTTGATTTCTTTTGCGTATTCGCTAGTAGTTACGGTTAGAGACGTTATTGCAGTTATCGCGGCTCCAGCAGCTGCAGCTACACCAGTGATCGCCCCAGCAGCAATCTTGCCAGTGTTGGACATGTTGAGAAGTGATTTGTCGTTCTTTTCTGTTTGGGTGTCTAGGTCTTTTAATTGCTTTTCAGTTTCGTTTAGCCGCTTCTCCAGCTCTGCGGTTTCCGCTTGCAATTCGACTATTAATTTTTCAGTAGCCATTGTTTATCAGCCCCGTTTCTGACTCGCTCGAAATTGAGCATTAATGAAAGGTCTTGCTTAGGCTCCTGACTTATTTCCGCCAAGGCTAATATTTCTTTGTAATCTAAATTCCAAGCCTCTGAAGGCTGAATGTTTAAATGTTTAACGCAATATTTCCACCAGCCCCACGAATCGAACTCAAAAGGTTTTAGCTTCCCTGCTACACCTGTGAGGTAGTGGCTATCTACTTTTTTTCTTTAACGCCCTCATTGAAGTATGCGTCAACGTCATAAGACAGCTTTACCATAACCAAAGGCCAAGGCTCTGACATGTCATCTTCGCGATCGCTTGGTAACCACCCTACACGAAACATAGCGTCCTCTATCTCGGCAAGCGGTATGCTTTTGTTTAGCGGCTTGATCATAGCGTAAAACAACTGTGAGGCTGTTTCAAAATCCATAACCTCATAAAGCTTTCTGACTCTAGTTAAAGCCCCGTCGCCATCACTTGTGCGCCAACACTCTGTAAACTGAAGCAAAGAACACCACAGGTCTTTACCTGTAGCGCTCTTGAATGACTTCATGGCATCGAGAGTTAGCTTTGCCTCATACTCTTTGTAACATAATTTAATAATCATGATTAAGGAGTCGGTGGCGTCTGAGGCGTTCTAGTTACTTCGCCGCTTGAGTTAAAGCTGATCGCAGTAGATACTTTATCACCATGCGGGATTGAATCGCTCATACCTGTAGGCACGAATGTTCCATCTAGCTTTTCACCAGTAAGGAAGTCTACGCCGTAGGTATCTTGCTTTCCTGTAAACGCTTCGTTTTTGATAGCTTCATAAGCAATATTATTGTTGTAAACGATGGTTCCCGCAATGATAACCTGCTTTCCAGATAGGTTGTCGTCAAGCGAGGTAATCCAGTCGCCAAATGATTTGTTGGAAATATCGATAGGCGTGCCACCATAAGTAATGGTTGCCTCCATCTGCCCTACAACTCCAACGGCGTTTTTAGTAATTAATACCGTAGTTCCATTTATTTCACCAGCCATGTTTAAACCCTCTTTTTAAATGCTAAATAATTTACTGTTAACCCGCCCTGATACCAACTTTCTGAATCGGTCGGGCTGATATTTGATGAGTCAAGTATGCTAACAACTTGGTCATTATAACTTGTTTCTACTCCATCTAGAAACACTGCCTTTATAGTGTCGATGGTCTCTAGGTATTTTGTTCCGTAGTCGCCAGAGTTGAGCTTTGTAAATACTGAAACCTGAACAAGGCCAAGCTGTTCTGATGAGCTGTTAATTGTCTTACCCATCGCAGACTCACCCGCAGGTAAAAAGTAGAACGCAATGTAATAATCCAAGTTGGCTGGATCGAACGTTGTATTTTCCCACGCAATATTGCTTTGAGGTATACCGCTTGATATAAGCAGTGTAGCTAGTGCGCGTCTTATGTTTAAATCGCTCATAATGTTCTAATCTTCTTTTGCATAAGGATTAAGTTTTTACGTACCCAGCCACCTGGAGCTTGCTTTGAGTATCCCCCGCTAGATAGTATTTGGTACTTGCCATCTATCCACGAGCCAAGTTTAACAGGGTTTGGGTATCCGCCGTATTCAAGCAGGTTGATAGGTGGCGAGTTATTCACAAAATATAAAGTTTTGCCCAATACGCTTTTAGGCATTCCGCGTAATACTGATGATATGGAATCAGATCCATTCATTGACGGCTTTCTAGCAGTATTACTAACTTGACTCTTAGTTGACAAAAACCAACTGTTACGAGTGCCGCCTGATTGCGCTGGGGTTTGTTCGATAATGTTTTTCATGCCAGCAAGATAAACACCAGTAACGTCATCGTTAGCCGATTGCTTTAAATCTTCCATAGCCTTCTTAACATTACCCAAACCTTTTAGTGGCATTATTGCTTCCTTACCTGTGCGATATAGGCTAGCGGCACACCTGCTGGCGTTTTATTGTCCACACCAACGACAAGCCACCTATCAGAGCCTTCAATGATGACATTACCGTATTCAATATTAATATCGCCATTAGATACCAACTGCCTATCACCAGCTTTAACGCTCGTGCCGTCAATAGCGTTTTGATTGTAGCTTTTGAAAATAGCGTCAACCAGCTTAACAGTTGTTATAGTTTCAGTTGGCGGAGTTATGCCATCGCCACCAGTTAAGGTTTTAACCTCTTTGAATATGGCGTTAGGGTTTTCGCCAACTGCTTTGTTAGCTTTGCGTAAGCCCTTTTTAACCTTGGCCGCTACACTTGCGCCGCTCATCTTAAGTAACCCATGCTTTCACGACCAAGACCGCTACCATAGCCACCGCCACCGCAGGGTGATTGCTGGAAGCCGATTTTTGTTAGCGGATACATTTGGTTAACAACACCTTGAACCACAGCGTTAATAGATTCGCTTGAGCCGTCTTGATATGTTTCAGAATAAACGCCGTCAACATTGAATCCTGCTAGGCGCTGGCCGCCGCTAACCTCGTTAGTGCTAGCACCAGATTGAATAGCATCAGCTTGATACAGTTGCGATAGCTTAAGCTCGCTGGGTATTGAATCATTACCTACAGCGTTACAGTTTTTATAAACACCTGTGCGCGGATAGATATTAGTTTGGATTTGATGTGTGCGAACACCTTGCAGCGTAGACTCAAGTGGAATAAGTCCTAGATAGCCGTTACGCAATAATACTTCCGCTTCGGTGTCGTCGGTAGGCAATATGATCCCGTACTTAACAGCAAGCGCCCTAGCGTCTACTAGTGATTGATAACTATCGGAGTCTAAAACGCCGCTTCCATCTTCCACGATTAACATAATAAACCCTCTTAAATTTTAACCAAGTATACCATATTGTACTGGTCGGAGCAGTGAAACGAAAGTTTGGCGTTATAGTGTGTTTAAATTAATAAGGAGTGATTGTTATGAAAGGTTTTAAAATAGAGTTGGACTTTAATGAAGTTGTCGAAGATATGTTTTGCGATGCGGATATTGACGAGGATTGCGGCGCTAGACCGTCCAACTCATTTAGTGATGCAGTTAAGGACTCTATAATCTCAAGTGTTAGCAGAGGTATTAAATCGCAGATATCAGCAAGTGCAATAGACTCTGCAACAAAAATGTCTCACAGTGCAGCAGAAAAGTTTATAAGCGAGTCTCTGGAAGGCATTGTTATTGAAAAGCTTAAATCTGGAGAGGTAAAAACAAGATTCGGTGGCGTGAAGTCTTTTGATGATTTAATTGAAAGCTACTTATCAGCATCAAAGCTTGAGCAGATTGTAGAGCGATGTGTAGGAAAAAAGGCAGATGAATTTGCTAAAGAAATGAAATCTAGATACGACAACGTTTTCGCTGCAAAAGTTGTTAGCGCATTAAGTAAGCAAAAAATGCTAAGCCCAGAAATATCAAAATTACTACTTGGTGAAGGTGAATAAAAATGGAATCATACACAGGTACGGATAGCGTTAACGCAGACTTGGCAAAATGCCGAAGTAAGCAAGGTCATCGCTCTCTGTGGGTTATCGCTGCTGACAGCAACAAGAAAGATAGAGTGGTTAACGTTAAGAAAGTGGCAAGTTTGCCAGTATTTACGGGGTGTTAGGTATGTTTAAAAAGAAAGGATCGATAGTTCCTAGGTATTTGTGCGAAAGCATAGAAAGAAAAGCTCAGCACTTGGTTAAGTTTGGCTGCGATGTTGAGATTGTTGGCAGGACGGTCACGGCAAAAAGCAACGGGAATGTTATTGTAATTCCGTGGCAAAAACACGTATTGAAAAAGAAAAGACAAAGAACTGTAAAGGGGTTCAAGATGAAAGGAGTCAGTGTTAAGGGTCTTCAGCTCACCACTGCAATAGACTTTCCATCGTTCTCTTTATGATAAAACAAAGGCCTCAATTAAGAGGCCTTTTTGCTTATGGCTGAGGTAAATCTAAACCCCCTTCATACCAGCTAAGATAACTTGATATATCCTGCGCCGAAGCATCCAAGGACGTTAAGCGCAAAAGGTAGGCGGTGTTAGGCTTGAGCAGTCTCTCTGCACCAAGTACAGAAGAAGTTGACCCTTGCCCTTGATTAGACTTATTGCCGATTGAGTAAACAGGGGCGAAAGCTAGAAAGCCATCAGTTACTATTGACGCCCCAACTATAATCTTAGCCTCACCAGCAACTGGGTTTATGTCTGATGCGTTCTGGTAGGTGGCTTCAGTTCCTCCAGTGTAAGTAGCGCCGCTGTATATCTCACCTGAAACCCCTTCACCTGAGTAGCTGATAACCCTACCTTTTAGTGCGACAGGAAGCGATCCAGTTAAAAATATAGTGTTATTGGTTCCAGAGCCGGGTACAGCAGTAAGCAAAACAGATCCTTCATGCTGAACTCCATTTTTAGAGTTTGCTTCAACGTATGACTGAACCGTCAAAGCTCTATACCCTTCAAACACGCCAGCAGGAAAGCCGAGCTTCACCAGCATCTCTAGTAAATAATTTCTTGTGAACATAGCTATATCTCAGAGGGATGCCCCGAAGGGCGTTGAGGGTATGACTTGAGGGTAAGAGGTGTTAAGCGGCCGCCCAACGTGTGAAAGCCCTCAATTCTTTCACGGTGTTAGTATAACTTAAATCGTAGGCAATAAAAAACCCACCTGTTAGAGTGGGTTTTTGTTATACCTTGTCGGCGTTATTTGGTTTTGCGTTTTCGTTTAGGCTTTTCCGCTTCAACCTCTTCAGGCTTAAATCGCGCATCAATGATTCTAAATCCTTCAGCGCGATGCTTTGCCTTTTCTTCAGGTGAAACGGGATGCTTAAGATAGATAATCTTACCCATCCCTTACTCCTTACTTGTCTGCATCAGCAACAGTCAGTGTACCTAGGGTATGCTTGTTGCTTGAAACTGCTTTATCCCAGTTTGTGCCAGTGAATAGCGCGGCATCATTAGGGCTTGAACCGCCGTTTGTCTCATCCCACTTGTAACCCTTGAGCTGCAATCCGAATGAGTAATCAGCCTGCCATGTAGTTTCAATTCGAGTATTACCGTTTGAAGTTTCCATGTTGGTGATAATGTCTGATGCGTTGTCAACGATTACACCGCCAGCAGTGATAGATAGAACCTTGGTCTTGTTCGGAGTACCTGCAACATAAAGAGCTGGGATATCCGATACAACCATAATCTTACCAAGGATCGAAACAACTGTTACATTGCTTGACACAAATAGGCGTTCGCCATTCTCCAAGGCTTTAGTTGTTAGAGACTCGGAGCCGCTAGAGTGCATAATGTCACAAACCAGCATCCCAGACATGTCACCAAACTTATAGTGACCTTTGTTTAGCGCTACTTGAGACATGCCAGCAGTAGCTGAGACATCGTTAACCAATGCTGAGATATTTTCCACAGCTGCAACAGCTGCACCAACCGCAGTGTTTAACTGGTCAGCAAGAAGTGCGTCAGCGAAACCTTCAGAGATTACCATGATCGCCTCTGCTGGAGAGCGCAACAACCATGACATTTGAGAAGGTTCGAAAGTTACTGGACCAAAACCGCCAGCCACCTTTACGCCGCCAAATTCGCCTTGAGCTAAAGCTGTGCCAGCTTGTGGCGCGTTAGCTGTGTCTCGGTCTACTCGTCGCTGAGCGCCAGCTAAGGTTTGAAAGAATGCGTTCTTGGTGTAATTACCCTGCCATGCATTCGTATTAAGTACGATCGCACCACCTGAAGCCGCATTAAACGCTTCTAACTTTTGACCTAGCAACTCAATAGTAGTTGTATAAATCTCAGTGTCATAAACTTGCATGTTACTTAAAGCCATAATTTTACCCTTTTATTGATTAATGCCTTGGGCTTTAAGCCTTTGGCTGAGTCTAGATTGAACTGTATTACCAGAGCCTGAAGCTCCAGATGATTGTGTTACCCCAGCTCCGCCAGAATCGACACCTTTTAAAACTTTCTTGTATTCTGAGTTTTCAGCAGCCCAGCCTTTGAATGACTCGATACTATCTGCCACCACTTCACCGTCATGCTTAAACGTGTGGGTGGCTACATTGTCGTCATTATAACCAATTTCTAGCGCATTTGAAAACATGAGCTTTGCATGATACCCCATGTCACTATGAGCCATCTGCATTAACTCGCTCATAACCTCTGTTTTGTCTCGTGACATAAGTGCGTTCTGCGCGGTTTCTGCCGCAGCCTTTAACGCTGCTTTATCTTCAGCGTTGACCTTTTCATAGTGAGACTTGAGACCCTCCATGTCGCCAGCAAGCTTTAGCTTTTCTTCTTCCGCTAACTGTAAAGCCTTGCGCGTGTCTTCTGCTTGCTGCAACGCCTCTTGAGCCTTAAGCGCTGCCGCTTCTTTTTCTGTGCGGAATGAATCACGATTGGTAACTAGACCATTAACACGCTCATTAGCCATCACCATTAATTCCTCTGGTGTTTTACCTTCGAAATCTGCCGCTGTAAACTCGCTCATGTTATCCTCCAAGGATAGTTAGTGGCTCCTGCCACGTTATTGATTAAATGATTATATCATTAAACTGGTCGGAGCAGTATATAGGTGTAAATGGTGTATGGTGGAGTGAATTATTAAAGGAGGTTATTATGAAATTAGTTAGCGGCGAGCATGAGTCATTATCGATGGTTTCGCACGAGGTGGTTAAAGGTGATGATTTGGCCGAGACGATTGACGGTATGCTTCAATTAATGTCAAAGAGTAGAGGTATAGGTTTAGCGGCTAATCAAATTGGCTTGCTAAAGAGGGTCATAGTTGTTAGCGTTAGTGGTAAGGATGGCTATTTTGGCGAAATAATCAACCCTGTCATTACTAGAAAAACCGATACAATAAAGATGAGCCAAGAGGGCTGCTTATCGTTCCCGCACAGACAGTCTAGAATGAAGCGGAACTTCAAGGTTACTGTGAATGGGTTTGATCGTCATTGGAACCCGATATCAATAAATGCCAAAGGCTTGCTTTCTTTTTGCCTTCAGCATGAGATTGATCACTTAAACGGTATCACTATTTAGCCTTTCTGCTTCCTAAGTATCTTGCCTAGCGCGTTATTCCTCTCTGACATTTGCTTTAGAGTTAATGGCGCGTATAGGCTGTCAACTGTCATCTTACCAAAGGATTCAGGTGTAAGAGTTCCGTCTTTTATACCTTTTCTGAAAGCCTTGCCTAAAGTAGCACCCATTATCTTATCCATATCAGCAGCAGATAAGTTAGCGTCAATCATTTGCTGGTAATACATTTCAGCGCTTGATACTTGTTTTGGATCGCGTAAGCCGTCTTTAGTGAATGATGATTGCCTTTTAGTGTCTGCACTATCTAACTTGTACCGCTCGTCAACATCATAACTTAGTGCGCTTCTGCATCCTCTATGGCGCGGCGGAGACCATGCAGAAAACTTAGGGTTATCGGCTTTCATTGTGGTTTGATCGCCCTGCCTGCACGTCTGTGAGGTTTGAGAGTCTATAACAGCAATAAACACGTAACCCTTAACAAGTTTTGAGTTAGCCTCGCCAAATTGAACTCTTGTGACATTAGCAACATGGTTAACACCAGTAGCGGATAACGAGTCAGCCCCACGCCTAGACCTATCTAGCACGCTCTTTGATGCCTTGCGGCCTTGATAATGAATCTGGGTATACATTGCGTCGGCAATATCTTTGCCAGTTGTAGCGCCTTGCATAGAGGCTAGTGCAGCTGAATTAATCTCACTAACATAACCGTCAACAAATGACTTCTGCATACCTTTGTAAGTAGTCCACGATTTGTCACCTTGTTGAATTGGTGTAGCGATAACAGCCTGGTTAACATCTGACTTCTTAGGTTGGTTAATATCAACATCTGACTCTATAGCAGTATCTAACGCAAGAGTGCTTGCCGCAACCTCTTCAGCGCCAACAGCTTTCATGCTTACGTTATATTCAGCGATATAAGCGGCATATTCAGCTTTCGTTAGCGCATCGATATCTTTTAATATCTTATCGCGCCTAGCTGGGGTGATATTTTTATCTTCGCACTTACCTAAGATATCGAATATACCCGACTCGATACGGTTTAAGTATGGAATGATATCAGCGCCAATAGCCTTGGCTACTCGCTGGAGGTTAGCGGTTTGCTGTGCCGCCATTGTCGTCAAAACCTCAACGGTCATTAGCTATCACCTTGATTAGCCAACTGTTCACGCAGCGCGTCAACCTCAGCTTGCAGAGCCGCTTCTTTCTCGCTTAACCCCGCTAGCGACTCGCTATCTTTCATTAACTCATCAGCTATCTGCTCATTATCAAGCTTGGTTAAACCTGCTTGCCTTGCTGAATCGTTTAGCGTTACTTGAGGTAATACGCCACCTTGAACTAGCGCCAAGTGTACGTTAAGCATTTCAGGCGTCATGTCATCAGTAATAAACTTAGAGTTAACCTTGTAAGTGTCGCCAGTAGGCGCGCCTGCAAACATAGCTAAATACTCCATTTGCTGCTCTAATCCGCTTGAGGCATTGTGAGATATTCGCCCGAGCGTTGACAGAGATGAACCCGTCTCGATTTTCTTTTGACCTAATGTCATTGCTGAGCCGTTAGGCTGAACCACTTGAGCGCCAGCCTGGATCATTCTGTCTTGGTCGCGTAACATTTCTTGCGGGATTGCTCCAGTAGCTTCAAGCTGCAACAGCTCGACTTTATCCCCAGCCTTAAACATGTTCTTGCCCTTCGCGCCAGTATCTAAGCCTGTAGGGTTTAACGAGTCAAACTCATAACCTTCCATGTCAGTGAACACGTTTGTCTGGCCCTGCCCGTGATAGTAAAGGTTATCCCTGTTATCACAATCAAGCGAGAAGTGGCCTAGGTTGATATGAGCTAAGTCAAACATAGGAGGCTTTGAGTAAGCTGGAGTGTTAGCGTCCGAGCCGTAAAATACAAACGGGATTTCCTGCAATACCTTGCCGCTAGCTCTAGGTGTTGACTCTTCTGTAAGCTCGTCTTTGTCATTGTATAAACGATTCACATAAACGCCATTGATAAGCATTAGGCGTCTAGTGTACTCAACGCATTTATAACTGTAGTCGTCACCTTCAGATTTAACTGTGGTCGGTTCGTTAAGCGTGATATCAATAACAGAGCCATTCATAACGACTGCGCGAAGAATGTTTTTAGCCTCGTAACAAATAACCTTTGGTCGATACTCTGGCATTTCTTGCTCTGCTGCCGTCAGCTCTCTGTCGGTTGATTTCATATCAGATAATCCACCAAACCTACCATTAAGTATCAACTGGTAAGTGATGGTTTTCTCTAGCTCTTCGATGGCCTGGCCGCTACCGGTAATGTCTTCAGCTATGATTTGCATCTTAGGTGAAAGATTAGCTTCGGCTTTGTAGTTGTGGATCATGCCGTGGAAGCTTTCAACGGTCTTGCCTACAGCGTTAAAGAATCTACCTCGCGACCAATACTCATCACGCCTAGCTTTATTTGCTAGGTTTTTGTTGTAAGTGTAGTTAGCAGCTTTTTTTTGCCCGTCTTCGTCTAGATGGCTGTAATTCATCATAGGGCAATCAGGGTAGACTGTTGACGGTCTATCGCTTACTAACTTAATAACCTGTTTAGCGCCTTGGTTGCACGCGTCTATTTCTTCCCACATTTGCATGTGAGTGGGGTATTCGCAATCTACTTCGCGTAATCCTGTTTCTTTTGACATTATCTTAACCCTTTTGAATTTTGTTCATTGTATCATTAATGCCCAAGATTTAAACGCGTGGCTGGGCGGCGCACTGGAAACTGGTGATTTATAAAATACCCTAGAGCATCGTTTGGGTGGTCATTATCATGTGACTTATCAGGCTCGCCCTGCTTGTTGTATACCTGCTGCTCAAGTGATTCCGTTGTATCTGGGCATGTTTCAGGGTTGATAAAGTAACGACGCTCACCATTAGCGTTGCATAGCATAGCTTGGACTGATGCAACCCGATCTTTTACAAATGGATTCTTAGCGTTATTCCTTACCTCGAAATGCTCTTTAAGTTGGCTTATGTCTGTTTCGCTAGCGTTGCATGACTTTCGGTTATTGCCTGATGCGTCTGGGTAGATAATGCATTTGTGTTTAGGCCATCGCCGATTGATCTTATTAATCATATCTGGGGTGTCTAGTGCCCCCATAATCTCAGCTACTGCATGAGCTTCTTTGCCTCGCACAACATGAACAACCGCAGACATTTTGCCAACGTTAAAATCCATACCGATATGTAACTTATCACCCGGTTGAATGGTATCTCTTGAGCGATTAAGAAAGCGGTCAAAGCAAGTATAGACAGCACCGCTAGTAAGGTTAACAAAGTCACCTTCCAAGTATGACTTAATCAGATTATCTGGGTAAGTCTCTTTTAATGATGATATGTAGTCAGGTGGTAGATACTTTTCATTCTCGTATGTTGACGCTTGCACCATTGAATATGATTCAGTCGGGCTTTTAGAAAATTGAGAATAAACAAACTTAAACCCCTCAGGCGTTGTGGTTACCCCTATTGAGTTTTGGACTCCCGGTATCACTAATCTCATTCTAGCTATGATTTTGATCCACGCCTGATTAGCTTTATCTGTTGGCAATACGTCTAACTCATCACACAACGCCCGTGATATTTTAAAGCCAACAATTGATTTAGGGTTATCCATTGAGCGGCATATCACCGTTCCGTAATAAAACCCTGCCCGGTAAACATGAACTTCCTTGTTTGACTCTTTAATGTCAACAGTAAAGCCTAATAGCTCAGCCGCTTCTTCAAATGTCGGGTAAAAGATATCCCTAATAGCTGGGTATGACGGCCCAAAGTAACCTTGCCTAGTTCCTGGGTGGGCAGCAAAGAATTGCAGCAGGTCTAAGCAGCCAACAAATGTTTTACCAGAGCCGAACCCGCCAACGTAACCCCTGAACTTAGTATTAAGCCCGTTTAGAAATATACCCTGTGGATTACTTAGCTGAATACTACTCGCCACGAGTAACCTTTACCTTCCCTACAGGCTCAGAGATATTGAAATTGATTGATATGCTTTCCCCTGTGTCGTTATCATCACCGCCAACGCCTAGCATTTCATTCATTACCTTTACCGCTCCAGATGTGGCGGATAGGTTTTCTCTGCGCTGATTTCCTTGTTGGTCTGAATACGTTTCAAGCCCAGCTAAAGCAACCTCGTTAAGCCATTCTAAGCGCTGCTCAACGCTTATGGTAAACTTGGCCTTGGCTATTTTATCGGCCTCAATTTGAAGTTCGGAGATTCTTAGGGATATCTTGGGGTGATTGTATAAATTGTCTGCGTCAACGCATTGCGAAGGCTTACTCATATTCATGCTGTAACCAGCGTCAGCTCTAGCCTTGACCTTATCGCCACCGTTTTGCACAACATTCACTGCAAAAGCCTCTTGTTTAGGCTGAAGCTTTGCCATATCAATCACCAACTGGAAGCGCTAGCAATTCAGCAACCATTTCTTTCGGTAGCTCATCTGCATACTTCTCTAAAATTGACATAAGACCGTTAACATATGGTAGGTCAGTGATTTGCATTTTAACCACTAGATTGCCGTCACTATCAGGCTTTCTGATTTGCTTCATTGTTATCTCCCCGAGATTATAGCGCCCTGCGCGATATGTAATTATAACATTAATCGGGTAGATATAAAAAACCCTCATTTAAGAGGGTTGATTGCTCCATCTGCTGTCGATTGCTGGTTAGGCTTCATTACAGATTAACGTCTACACCATTTTCTATCGCGTAAGCGTGAAGTTTTGCGATGCAAGCTTTATTGACTTTATTCATGGTGTCCACTGTCATCTCTATGAGATCGTCGCCCTGCTTAATTACTACGTGGTCATTTTCGTATATAGTCATTGACACCCCATCGCATTCCGCGCTAACAATTACTTCCATCACTTCACCTCAATACATTTAAAATCAAACTTACGCCAGCTATTGGCCAATTCACCCTTAACCTCTTCCGCCGCCTTTTCGCACTCAGCCTTTGAGCTAAACCCATCGATTGATACCATCCCACCACCAGAGCTTATACCTAATGCAATTATTAATACCCAGTTCATTTTTGATTATCCTTTTTTGTTGCTGCTAGTGCTTTGCGAGACTTTATTACTTCATCGTCATCCTCTGGATTCCAGTTTCCAGCGTCACCGCTATTCACTAAGTCGCACCAAGCCCCAGTCTGCTCAATCAAAGCCTCACGCAACAATTTATTATCCGCTTGCAGCAGCTTGAGTTGCTCGGCTTGTTTGTCTACTTCATCAGAAAGCTGGATTATTTGAACATCTGTTTCGCACCAATCGTCAGGCTGTCTCATATCTATTCCTTATTAAGCCCAAGGGAGCTGTTAATTAATGTATCGAAAGCATGCAGTACCAATTCAAGCTCACCGTCTGCCTTGATTTTATCTGCGTCAGTTTTGCATTCGCTTTTTACGTACGCCAACTGCCACTCTTTTATCTTTTCAGTAATTTTCACCCTTCAATCTCCTTAAACGAAAAAACCCAATAACTTATGTTATCAGGCTTTAGTGTTTTTACTGCTCCGACCAGTTAGTTATTTAGTGGCTATCAAATAAAATAATGCGCTTACCGTTAATGCTACGAATGTCTTTAGCGCCCAACCTCTAATCTCTTTCATTGACTCTTCAGCGGTGGCTATATCCTCAACTGTTCTCAATCTTTTTGCGTGGTCGCTAGTTGTAGCCTCAAGCTTATCAACCTTAACGGTCTGCCCTGCGAATACCTTAGAGAGGCCATGAAGCTCCTTTGCAACACTGGCTAGCTGCACGTTGGTTTCCATTGCGGCCTCTTGCATAGCTTTGTTTGATTGCTCTTGTGCTAGCTGACTAGCTTTTAGCTCGGCCATGTAGACTCTAATGTCGCTGTCTGGCATTCTTAATTTTCTCTATTGACTTGTTTCGCTTTATTGTATCTTGTTTTGCCTCCACTAAGCAAAACCCAACAACGATCCAAAAAAACACTTGATACAATGTCACGAAAGCGCCTTGAAAAGGATCGTAAATCATCCCCCCGAACCACTGAACCGATAACCACCACATGTAAGAGTGTGACAATAATCTCGTAATATTCATACAAGACGTTTTCAAATCCCTTGATGCTGAACTCGCTGTAAAATGTCTCATACGAAATAATCTCGAACAAGGCCATTATGAAGCACGTTACAGCTGGCTTATAGTTGCCTAAATTCTCTTTGATGTTTAATAGGATGGTTATAGCAAAGTAGATGGATGCTATGGCGTATATTGCGAAGTAGATAAAGAATATAACTGAGTTTGGGTAATTGCCTGTTAGGTAGTTATATAGAGGGGATAATGAAAATGCTATTGACGCCATGACCGCTAGAAAACATATTGTTAGCCCCTTACTTGGCGAGGCCAGCGTGGCTACAAGGTACATAGCCACGAATACAGCGTTAGCAGGAATACTTTCAACCTGGCTAGCACTTAACCATAGCATTACTTTTTATCTTTAACCGGCTTGGTGGCGCTGCCAAGCGTATCAACAACCGGCTCGTCCTGCTCTGTAGGTTTCTTATCTTCGCACATAATTTACTCCTAATAATGAATTGAGTTCCCAACTATTACGCCAGTTGGAGCGAGATTTACCACCTCCTCGTACCGTTGTAACTGAGTCTATTTTAACACACCTTCGCTAACGTTAACCACCTTGCAAACATTTCTACCCTGATAATCTACATAATCACAGTTAAGCGTCTTCAGTGGTGGCTCTGTGACCTTTGGCGGGTGATACTCTACTAGGTAAGCTAGCGATATAAACCCAGCGGCTACAATTGATACTGTGACTATGCTTTCATATCTCATCTTTATTCTCGTGTATATTTCCGATCACAGTAAGATTGCCGTACTCGTATGCGTCCTGCTCTCCATCATCAAACCCAAATCCAGCATTGTTACCTGTAACTACAAACTCTACTGGGCATAGGCACTCGTAACTTGGATAATAGTAATCAGATTGAACAATATCACCTTCATAAATTTCCGTTCCGTTAACGTCTTTTAGACCGGTGAATTGACGCTTAGCGATAATTTCTACAGCAGAATAATCGAAAGTATCACGACCATCTATCATCCTATCTAGTGTCGTATAGTGCTTGGCAACTTTCTTATCGAATTCTTTTGTGCTCACTAAAAACATTATTTCGAACTTAATTTCTCTACTCACAATCAAACCCTCTTTGTTATTTATCTATTCAGTTAATTTAACACTTGCTACAAGTACATAGCTCCATATGGTATGGGAATGAAGAATCAAGCTCGTCAAACCACACCCCATGCTCATCACACTTAAAAACTTGCCAAGGAAGGCCAAACTCAACCATCCACTCAGCAACATGTTTCGGTACTGATATTGACTGCATTCCGTCCTCAACAATAACCTCGCCAACCTTGCCTGATAGAACCATATTGCTAAGATCGTAAACCTTGTCTCGCAATAGCTGATTCTCAACCTTTAAGAATTCATGCTCTTTTTTAAGCTTGGAATATAAGGTTTTGTATTTAGGTTCTGCAGCAAGTTTGATAGCCATTATTTATTCCTTCTTACCATTCAGTTAGGTGAAAATGATTAAACAATCCCTAAGAAATCAAAATTAATTGAAATCTTAGTCATTAATCATTCAGCATGGAGCCAATATGATGCCAATTCACGATAAGGTTAATCAGCTTGAGTATCTATGCGCTTAAACGCACCCTAACACCGTATACTCACATTATTTACCACTAGCAAGGGAAACCACTTAAAACGCCATATCTCGGTTTTGCTTTAGCCTGTGACAATAACAACTCTCGCAGCCCCGCTTTGTTAGGATCCAGCTAGCGGGTTAATCAAGATAACGGCTCGGTTATGGTTGCTCCCGACATTATCAGGGCAATTTGAAGCGGATCTAAGGTAAGAAAAAAGGCTTAGTGATTGAGTTTGGTGGGAATGCTAGCTATTAACTGGCACAAACTCTATCTCTAAACCTTCTCTGTTATCTGGTTCCCACGCCAAATCACAACTCAATTATACCGCTCTACAACTTACAAAACAACTACCGCGTGTGCGGCCACTTGCTTACAAGTACTTTTGAATCCATTTATCAGCGGCGTTGAAAGATTTAAATGTCTTGCTTTGGCTGAATGTCATTGCTGTAAATGTTCCGTTTGATTCCTCAGCAATACCAACTGTGCGATTATCTTCTTGACTGTAAAGTTTAACTAATTTCATTTTGGTTTAGTCCGTTTCGTTTCGATAACTTAATATAACCCATAAACCCTATTTAACTGCTCCGACCAGATGAATTTCAGCCAAAAAAAAGCCCCGAAGGAGAGCGGGGCGAAGAGTGATTGCATGGTTAGTTTATAGTGTGTTGGTTGCTAACTCAAATTTATAATTATTTTATTCGCAGACTCAGCATTAAAACAAGCATCTTCTGAATCACTATCAACATCAACTATCGGCTCGTATAGCTCGATATTAACCAAGCACTTTGGAATGTATGACCAGCAGTTTAAGTCGTCGCTAACAGCTGATTTAAACCACTCGTTAGCTTTGGTATCTTCATGCCACTTCAGGAACTCAGGTTGATCTAACTTCTTAAACCCTTGCTTCAATCTGTGAGTTGCGCCAGCTGGAATATTCATCAGAAACTCTCCGCGCACATAATCAAAATGCAAACCATAAACAAACCTACAACCTGGATCTTATTTTTAATTGATTGACTCATTACCATTTCTCCTTGAGTAACTTTTTCGATTCATCCATAGCTCGCTCATAGCAGCATACCGATGGATAGTGACCTGTGTTATTTTCTGAACTACTTACCAGCTGAGCTAGTTGATACTCTAACCGCTCGATACGCCGATTAGCGCTGAACAAATCCTTCTTAATCTGCTTCGATATATCCGTCATAAAAACCCCAATTAACTAAACTGCATGTATTGTTACACAGTTTAGCTAATTGACTGCTCTGACCAGTTACTTCTTTATTGCAAACGCAAGCCCGATAGAAAGAATTGTTAAGACCAAGCCCGCGCTGATCCATAGTGGAGATAAAACCCACCACCAAGACCAATCTATATAATCAGTTAGCTTCAGGCCAACAAACAAGATAGTTAGCAGACCGACAAAGCCTATACCACCACCGTTGCTATCACTTGATTTACTCATAATATATTCCTTATTGCCGCCTTAGCGGCTTAGTAGTTGATTGAAATGTGGGTAACTCACGATCATTAAAATGGCATTTGATCATCCCACCCATCGCCCAAATCTGGGTTTTGCTGCTGCTGAGGTTGAGGGTTAGTTCTCTGCTGTTGACCTTGGCGCTGAGGCTGCGGGTTTTGGTTTTGCTGGCGTTGCTGCTGAGGCTTTCCGCCAGACTGTAGCTCTTGCAGTCCATAAAAGATCTTACCATTACCAAGGATTGGCATTTGAACTTGCTGGCCGCGCTCCTCCTTGCTTGTAGATTGAGTAATAAACCCGTGGTCTCCGTAAGTTCCCTCATTATCTGGGTCTAAGAACATTGTTAAATCCACATACAATGCGCCAGACTGCGCAGCGAAAAAACGAGCCTTATCTAACTTTTTAACGTCTAATTTAATACTGATTCCGATTTTAGCCATGACATTTATTCCTAGTAGTTAATTTGAATATTTGCAATTTTACGTGATGAAATTAGTTTTACAGCTAGCTTTGCGCTGGCTTTATCTAGACCACCTTGAACAAAACAATCGAATGCTTGCGTCTTTATTGCTCGGCTATGCTTTTTGTCAGCTTCAAGCTTTGCAGCTTCCTGCTCTGCTGCAATTCTTGCTTGTTCTTGGCGTTGCTTCTCTTGCTCAACCGCTTGCTTAGCTGCTAACTCTGACTGCTGCTGAGCGTAAGCCTTGGCGTTTTCGGCGTCTATGGCGGCTTGTTTTTCCTGCTCAACTCTGCGCAACTCTGACTGATCAGCTTCGTGCTTTAATCGTTCGGTTTCAGCTGCTGCGTCCTGCTCAGCTTCCTGGCGCATTCTTTCGCGCATTTCCGCTTGTTCAACCTCTAGCTGTTGCGCGGCTTCTTGCTCTGCAATTTTACGCTGCTGCTCGTCAATGGCCGCTTGCTGCTTCGCTAGCTCGTCAGACTTGCGTTGCATTTCTTCAAACTGTAAAGCTGTTGACATTGCATCGGTTAGCTTGCCGATAACCTTAGACTGTAGATCTATAATTGCTGGCGTCTCTTTACCGTAAACAGATTGATCTGCATCAAAACAACCGCAATCATCTATCAATCCTTGGATAACCTGAGAGCTTTGATTGAATGCGCTCTCAATGTAACCGTTTAGAGTGTTGAAACCGTTTTGTATTGCGGCTTCCTTAGCTGCTTTGATGCGTTTCTTTTCTTCGTCAACAGCCTTGTATGCCTCTTGGTGAGGCTTTTGCGCTGCCTCAAGTATCTCCATTACTTCATTCTTTTTAGCATCTACAGCTCGACCACCTTCTAGGTAGAAAGCTTTTGCCTGCTTGTGCGCGCTAGTTAAAGCCGTTCTCGCTGGAGTTGTCACCTTTAAAACGTATTCCTTTGAAGCTTCGTAACCCTGCTTAGTTGTGCAATCTGGTAAAAAGTTACCTTTGTTTTGAATCTCTGCTAAATCAGCCAGTACTTTATCAAATGCTTTTAGTTGCTCACTCATTATTTGCTATCCTTATTTGCTAAGTTTTCTTTTGCCTTTTCTGCTTCTGCAAAAAGACGGTTAACCATTTGCTGGCGCTTCTCTTGCGACGCCTTAATTATTGTTAGTTTATCTGCCATTTTAGAGTTAATTCGGTCGTACATCATATTTACAGCTCTTTCATTCGGAGCCAGATGCAAGCTTTTGCACTCGGTTGTGATCCATTCCTTAAATTCATCGTTAGCAGCTCGGATCTTTTCTTCGTCTCCGCTTTCGACTCTCGCCTTTGCGTCCATCATATTCACGTATTCAGGGTCATCGAAATGACCTAAGAACACGTCAGCACTAAAGCCAAGCTTTGACAACGCTTTGCTCATTGTGTTTGTTTCAGCCTTTTTTGCAAAGTCTGGATCTATTCTTGCTTTCTCACCTGCTCCGCTTTTCATGGCGTAAGCATTGTTAATTGGGAATGATGATTTTTCACCATTCATCACATAGAAGAAAACAGCATTTACAAGAACTAGGCCAGAAACTTCAAACAGTTGGTAATCGTAGTTTATCGAGTCAAACCCCCAGCCTTTGCCATAAGTGCCAAACTTTCGCGTTGCTTCTCTTATTTGGTATTGCGGGTCTATCGATGTAAATCCGCCGCGCTGCTTCACTTCTTTGGTGAATGTCGGGTCAGTCTCACAAACATCATTCCAAAAATCTAAATTATTACTCATTGCAATCACTCCTTTTTAACTTTTAAACTTTCTTGCTCTGCTTTAATGCCGCATCGATTATTAGCTTCTCGATAAACTTTTGACGACTTCTTTTGTCGTTCTTTGCTGCCTCTTTAATTAACTCATTCTCTTTATGTGGGATGTCACATTTAAACGTTGCCATATTGATTCCTTTATTTACTTGACGGGGTTAATTATGGGGTATAGTATTACCCCTGTCAACAACAAATTGGAGTTTAAATAAATGAAGCGATATACAGATCTAAGCATTCACGGCCAGCAAGTAGAATGCAGATACCTAGTTAAAGATACGATCGAACACCTAAACCTTTTAATCGGTGGTCAATGGGTTGGAATGGATGACCTGCTAAACATAGATGAGGTTTACCTGGCACTAGATGCTCATCATCAAAACTTACTACAGGAAGATAATTGTGAAAGCTAAAGATCGCAGACACCTTGGCAAGGTAGCAGCTATGGGGTGTATCGTTTGCATGAACCATAACAATATCGATACCCCAGCAGAGATACACCACATCGGTAACGGTACGATGGGCAAGAAGGCTACCAACTATCAAGTTATACCTCTTTGCCATTACCACCACAGAACAGGTGGCCACGGCGCAGCTATTCATGCTGGCCGTAAAACGTGGGAATCTAATTTCGGCACTGAACAGCAATTGCTAGAGCAAGTAATGGAGATGATCAAATGAGCGATTATTTTTTCACCATCCCAATATACGGGGTGGTAACCACGACAAAGAGCAATAAGAATACGGCGATAACTTTAAACTGGAGAGCTAACGCGCATAAGTTTACCTACAGCAATGCTAAAAAAAAGTTCTCAGCATTGATGGCTGAGCAGATAAAAAGCTTTGATCCAATTGATTGCCAAGTATCAATTAAATACGTCTACTACGCGAAAAGAAAAGGGACTGACTTGGATAACTTTATCGGCATGGCTAAAAAGTTTTTTCAAGACTCGCTGGTTGACCACGGATTCATGCCTGACGACAATGTTAAATTCATAGTGGCAAACTCTGAATTTTATGGTGGTATAGACAAAGAAAACCCAAGAGTTGAGGCATTTATAACAACTTTGGATTAAGCAAAAGGAACTTAAGAATGAAATTCAAAATAGGCGATAGAGTGAAACACATTGACCATCCGTTTTTAAGTGCTGGGGCTGTAACTGGCGTTCTTGGCGGCAAAGTTAATTCTCCTAGTGGACTAATGTACTTAGTTAAGCTAGACGAAAAGGCGCCTAACGAATACGCCTGGGATACAGATGAGGTTTTAGCTTTTTCAGAATACCTGGAGGCTGAATAAATGAAATCAATAACAGTTAAACCCGAACACTCAAAACTTAGGCAGCTAGCAATTAAAGCTAAAACTAATCACGGGTATAAACTATCGCAAGAAATGCTTAAGGAGATTGAAATGATAGAAATCCCAATGTTAAGTACAGGCCAAAAACATGACGATGAAAAACCAATGTATAACTTACTTCCAGCCAATGCGATCGACTCAATGGCCAAAGTAATGACGTTCGGCGCAAATAAGTACGCGCCGAACTCCTGGCAAATGGTTGATAACCCACTGGAGCGATATAGAGCAGCTTTATTGCGTCACGCTTTCGCTATCCAGCGCGGTGAACTTATCGACAACGAGAGCGGGCTACCGCATTCTGCTCACGTAATGGTTAATGCAGCGTTTATCAACGAACTTGAGGGAAGCAAATAATGACAACAATCGCCTATAACCACGAAAGCAAGCAGATAGCATATGACAGCCGCTCAACTCGCGATATTACGATAATGTCAGATAGCGTTGACAAAAGAATAGAAAGAGATGGTGTATCATTTTTTATGTCAGGCTGTGTTGCGGACTACGATTTACTGATAAGCATATATTTTGGTGGCAAGGAAGAGTTAGTTCCAGAGTGTAACGCCTACGCGGTATCAGAAAGCGGATGCTTCAGAATTGGAGTTAGCGAAAGCGGAGAATTCTGGCAGCAGAAGTTAGAGCACAATGAAGCAATGGGAAGTGGTTGGCAATGGGCAATAGCAGCGATGGACTTAGGCAAAACAGCAAGCGAAGCAGTTGAATACTCAAAAACAAGAGACTCCTGCACAGGTGGGAAGGTAAACGTTTTTGATATACCACCATTCATAGGTAACAACTAATGCAACAATGGTACATAGACAAAATGAAGCAAGCAGCGACATTTAAAGAAGCTAGCAATTACGCGCAAATGGCTGGGTTAACAATTCAAGACTTGATGCGTATTAGATATTTAGAGGAGTGAGTGATGATTGAATTTATTTCGTCTATTTACGCTTTATTTCTTTACAACGAAATAGAATAGTTATATTATTAATCCATCGAAGCAAAACACACCAAGGATTACAAAATGAAAACACTTACTAACCGCATAAACGAAAAGTTCACTTTCCTAACAATAGTTTTTGAATCAAGAGAGGAAGCTGAGAAGAATTGTGATGAGAATATGGGCGAATGTGTTTGCAGAGCAATAAAAGCTCTAGATGGTGAGAATGGTTTTGTAGTTAAAAGTGCAGACGGTTACAAAGAATTTATTAAGGTTGCAATATGATAAAAAGGATTGAGGTGGCGCTCACGCAGAGCGTCAAACTTCCAAGATTCAACATGAACAAGGGCGACAAATGGGAAGTTAGGCCGGACAGATTTGAACGTGAAGGTTTCAAGCTTGGCGGAGGGTTTATTAACAACGATCAATTTGAGGTAACCAATGAAATCAGAAAAAGAGACAAGAGGTCGCAAGGCTAAGCAGTACGAACGAACAAACTTACGTATACCTGTAGCACTTAGGGCTAAGTTTAAGCGGGAGATACTAGAGTTTGAGCTAAATCTAGAAGAAAACAAACCCTCCTAGCGAGGGTTTTTTATTGCTTATTTTCTAATAGGTGGTTGACTGTTGATGTACCTTAGTTGTACAATAGATGTATCTTATAATGTGAGGGTTTAAAAATGGCGCGTATTGGAGTTGAGTTCGGTGATAAGCAAGTATTTCAAATAGACGATTTAGCTAAGTCTTCAGGCTTTGGTAAGTCGCGTATAGCTCGTGCAGCAATGCAGATTGGGCTAGCAGCTATCAGAGACGCTGAAACAGATACTAGACGTGATGAGGTTATTGCGATTAATGATCTAAAGGCTATCAATTAAAAAACCCGCTGGCGGGCGGGCAATTTGTTTATTACTAACGGGGTTAATTATGTCACAAGGTTGGATATGTGTACATAGAAAGCTATTGGATTGGGAGTGGTTTGATGATCACAACACATTCAGGCTGTTTATGTATTTCATGTTAAAAGCTAATCACCAAGATAAGAAATGGAAAGGCATTCTTATTAAGCGTGGGCAGCATTTAACATCACTAGACAAGATAGTCGCTGGAAGTGGTTTATCAAAAAGCCAAATTCGAACCGCTATAAACAAGCTAAAATCGACACGCGAGATAGCACACGAAACTAACGCGCAACACACTGTTATTACTATCATTAATTACAATCTGTACCAAGCGAGTGACACACAGGTTAGCACGCCAGTGACACACCAATCGCACACGAATGACATACCAGTGACACCTAACAACAATGTAAACAATGAAAACAAAGAAGAAGTCCCTAAACAAAAAAAGAAGTCTGCAAAGAAAAGGGCTACTGCATTTCCTGATGATTTTACAATAACTCAGGAAATGGTTGATTGGTTTAAGAAGCAGGATTTTAATATAGATCTTGGAGTGGCGACAGACTCTTGGGTTGATGGGATGATATCTAAAGGCCTTACTTATGTTGACTGGACAGCAGCATGGAGAAACGGAATGAAGAATGCAGACAAGTGGAGCAAAACATGATTTACAACGAACAGCTAGAACAAAATATATTAGGTGCAATATTCTGCCTTAACGGTTTTGGTGAAACGGTATCGGATGTTTTAGATGAAGTTAAGGTTGAGGACTTTTACTCTCAGTCTCACAAGGCTATTTACTCAGCAATGCTTGATTGCAACTCAAAAGGAATTAGCCCAGATGTAAACACTATTGGAGGGCATAGGTTTTGTGAAGATCAGTTTATGTACATTATGGAGATGTGGAAAGGAACGTCTAGCGGAATAAACCTAAGAAAGCATTCAGAGTCACTGCGCAAGATTTCAGAGCTTAGGCGAACGCAAGATCGCGTTAACTCTATTAACGAGATTATTAGCTCCAATGGTGACTTAGATGAAAAGCTAAACGAGATTGAGCAAATATTTTCTGCCGACATTGGGTTTTCATCAAATGAGATTGGAGCCAAGCACATTTCTGAGTGCGCAAGTAACTATCTTGATTACCTAGATAAGCGTTGGAACAATCCAGATGATGTTATTTTCACGACAGGGATACCAGAGCTAGATGGAATTTTTGGAGGTGGACTAGAGGTTGGTCTTCACGCGGTAGCAGCTAGACCAAAGATGGGGAAGACAGAGTTAATGGGTAAAATGATCAACCACTTTGCCGTTGATAGAAACCTTCCTGTATACGTAGGATCGCTTGAAATGCCAGACGACCAAGTTATGCATAGACTTACTAGCTCATTATCTCAAGTTGGCAAAGATGAGATAAAAAACAACTTCACCAGCACTGAAGGTCATTATGATGCCGTTGCGTTTAGCGTGTTTAAAAAAGGGCTTTCAGACCTTGCAAACACCAATACTTATATCGACACAAGACACACTAACACGGTAAAAAAAATCCGCAGAGAATGCGTAAAGATACAAAAAAAGCATGGAAGGGTTGGCGGTATATTTGTCGATTACCTTGGGCTGCTAGAAAGCGACGGTAAGCACGATAGGCACGATCTGGCTATTGCTCACATGACAAGAAGTTTAAAAGGTATGTCAAAAGAGTTTGAATGCCCCGTTGTAATGCTTTTACAGCTAAACCGAGGCTTAGAGTCGAGGGATGATAAAAGGCCAATACCAAAAGACTCGAGAGATTCAGGATCTATTGAGCAGGACGTTGATAGCTGGACTGCAATTTACAGAGATTCCGTATACAAGCCAGAGTCGCCTTGGAAGATGATTACAGAAATAATAGTAAGGCTAAACCGACACGGTGAAACTGGAACCTGCTACCAGGTATTAACATCAAAAGGCTTTGTAAATGCTGATGAGCATACAGTTGCAAAGCTAATTCACGATGAAGAAGTAGCAAGGCAAAATAAAGAAGATAGTAACGGAGACGGGTATGTCGGAAGAAGCTACTCGAGCAAATAAACCTAAAACCAAATTAGAGCAGCGTATTGACGCGTTAAGGAATAAGAAATGATTATCAATGTAGGCGATGAATTCGAGATGGTATACCCATTTAAGATTATTGAAAACATTGTAGGCAATCGCTACGAGCCAGAAATAATGGAAAATTGGTACGCTGGATGTAAAGTAACAGAGGAGGAGGACGGTTCTGGTTATGGATATGAAAGGCACTTCACCGCCAACGGTGAGGGCAAGGTTATCTATAAGGTTTTGGCTATTGTTGAAATGCCTCAAAAATACATTGATAGAGTTGTATTTCTAAGAAGTCTTATAGATCCAGATGGTAGCAAGTATAGCAAAGGCGAAGTTAGAACTTTAACGAAAACCTTATTCGATAGGGACGTAAAGTCAATAACCCCATTTAAACCAGATTACGAGGTTGAATGATGGCTGAAACAATACAAGAGCGGCTACACCGACTTGCTAACGCTGGGCGTAAAGCTCCAGAGAAGCCCAAGAGTGAGTTTGAAATGCCAGTTGATACCATTGAGCCACCGAAAGGTAAAGGCTACTTAGATAAGCTGCTAGACGCTGTAGACGTTAAAGCTATAGGGAGGGTTA
>Ga0209344_10001355_pt1 | contig 32427 bp, 33 predicted proteins | sample Cruoilmetagenom6_FD_187293 | JGI IMG/M metagenome (GOLD analysis project Ga0209344, IMG submission 187293) | Oil polluted marine microbial communities from Coal Oil Point, Santa Barbara, California, USA - Santa Barbara Oil Seep Sample 6 (SPAdes)... | ecosystem: Environmental > Aquatic > Marine...
TTTGTAAAAGCTTTTACAATAGGTAAAAAAGACTCTGTTGCCAATGCAGGCGCTTCGTCTGTTTTGGTATAAAAAATTTTGGACATTTGCGGTTTGTTTTAATTTAAGCGGAACAAATATACGATTTTCTAAAAGCTTAAAAGGGAGGAGGTGTCTTAATATTTAAGGTTAAGGAAGAAGATTTGTTAAATAACAAAAGCCATATCAATGTACGCATACAATGATATGGCTTTTTAGAAAAAGTCTGCGGACAGTTTGTTTTAATATTTCATTAAAACGGCAACCCTTGATTGCATCCGCTTCGCTAATTCAACGTTTAAAATGTTTTTCGATTCTCAGATACGTAATCCAACATCTACTCTTCATTTCTTTTTTGTTGCCTTCATTGAAAATTAAAAACCTAGTATATAGTTTTTTTAAGATTCAATTAATTTTGAGTGTTATGAGCGACAGCTTAAACCCTCAAAATTTACCTCATTTAATAAAATTAAATGCACTGGTCAAACAACAATACGACAGAACGTACACTTCGTAATAATTTAAAAATAGATTCTTTGTCATTATCTATTTTTTAATCACAGTTCAATTTACAAAAAAAAACAATTCAAACTATAATTTCGTAAACTTTTATTAATCAACACATTATAAACATTGTTTATTCACATTTGTTCATAAAAAAACACCGGACTACAATAATCCGGTGCTTTATATTTCAACGAAGAAGAATTTATCCTCTTACTTCTTTAATTCTAGCTTTTTTACCAGTTAATTCACGGAAGTAGTAAATTCTAGATCTACGTACTTTACCACGTTTATTAACTTCAATTTTTTGAAGTGCAGGTAAGTTGATAGGGAAGATACGTTCTACACCAACTGTTCCTGACATTTTACGAATTGTAAAGGTTTCTGTCGAACCAGAACCTCTTCGTTGTATAACAACACCTTTAAAGAACTGAGTTCTTGTTTTCTCACCTTCTTTAATTTCATAGTACACAGTAATAGTGTCACCAGCAGAAAACTTTGGGAATTCTTTTTTAGTTACGAATTCGTCTTGTACAAATTTTATTAATGATTCCATTGTATAATTAATTGGAATTAAACTAAAGCAACATTCACGATTATCGTCAGAGGTTGTTCTAACAGGCTGCAAAATTAATATTTAAATTAAAATACGCAAATTTTTAAATGCTTTTTCTTTTGAATTAATTTTAAACTATTCAAGCAAATCTGGGCGTAATTTTTCTGTACGCTCATAAGCCTTGTTTTCTCTCCATTCCTCAATTTTCCCAAAGTTCCCGCTTAAAAGAATATCAGGAACATTCATACCCTTATATTCGGCAGGTCTTGTATAAACAGGAGGAGCTAAAAGTCCGTCTTGAAAAGTATCCGTTAGGGCAGAGGTCTCATTATTTAATACACCTGGTAGCAATCTGATTATAGAATCGCATAAAACTGCGGCTCCTAACTCTCCACCAGAAAGTACATAATCTCCAATAGAAATCTCTTTAGTAATAAATGCATCCCTTACACGCTGATCGACACCTTTATAATGGCCGCATAAAATAATGACGTTTTCTGCCATTGAAAGAGAGTTTGCCATTTTCTGGTTTAGCGTCGACCCATCGGGCGTCATATATATAACTTCATCGTAATTTCTTTGTGATTTTAAATTGGAAATACATTTATCTATTGGTTCTATCATAAGGACCATGCCGGGACCTCCGCCAAATTGATAATCATCTACATTTCTATATTTTGTGTCGGTATAATCTCTAAGATTGTGAAAATGGACTTCAACTAATCCTTTATCAATAGCTCTTTTTAAAATAGAAGCTTTAAATGGACTGATAAGTAGTTCGGGTAATACAGTAATAATATCTATTCGCATCTTTTAATTTTGCATCGTCATTTAACCTGCCAAAAGTAATGAAAACAGTGGTAATCTTTTTCCCAACCTAATTTTTCATACAGTTTTTGTGCAGGGTTATCTATTGCAGTTTCTAAAGCAAGTCCTTTGTAATTATTGAGCTTACAGAATTCTTGAGCCTTTAAAAGCAATTGTTGTCCAATAGATTCTCCCCTGTATTTAGTTTCAACGAACAAATCGTTTAAAATAAGAGACTTTTCTAAAGTTACTGAAGAAAATGTATAATATAACTGAACAAAACCAATAGCAATATCATCGTCAAATGCAGCAAATATGATAGATTCCTTTTTTGAAAATCTATCTTTTAAAAAGTTTTTCGCAGCATCTAAATTAGATTCCATTTTATAAAAAACTCGATAGTCATCAAAGAGTAAAACGATATCATCAATCTGAGATTTTGAAACTCTTTGTATACTTTTCATATCAAAAAAAACTCCATTAAGGAGCTTTTTAGTTATTTAGTTTTCTTTTGTTTGTTAATTTCGTCTTGTAGCTGCCTACTAATTTTTTGCTCTCGTTCTAAAGATCTTCTTCGATGGTCTTCATACTCGACTTCCAATTCAGATAGGTTTTGTTTGGCTTCTCGAGTAAGAATATTACTATTTCTAAACTTATAGATAAAAAAGGCAAGAGTTAGAAATAATCCTCCAATAATAGTCCAAAGAACAAAATTATATGTGCCTTTAGAAACAGGTAGACCTAAAAAAAACATGTTGTCTTTTTCTTCGGTTACCACACCTAAACTGGTCGTTGTTTCCTCTAATTTTTTATTTAGAGATGTTATTGTTGTCTCATGTTCAATTATTGTAGCGTTAAGTTCACCAGTTTTCTTGTTCATGGCCGCTATAGAGTCTAAAACATTCTTTCTAATCTTAAAAAGATTAGCTTCTTTAACTACCTCATATCTAACACCGTCTGCTCTATAGTTTCCTGAACGTTTAGCAATATAATCAAACTGATTACTGATCGAACCTTCGTCTAAAGATAATTTATCTTTTTCATCTTCAGTATTTTGTGAAAATTGCAGGTTACTAGCAAAAAGAAATGCCAGTAATAATAATATTCGATAGAACTTCATGTAATAGATTCTTTGGTTAATTTGAAAAAGTTAGAGTTGACTAAAGTACTTTATAAATATTAAATTATAAAAAAAAGTATAAAGCTTAGCTTTGTTTATTTAACTACGTTAGTAATTACCAAATAGATGTTATGTTTTAAATTTTTAATAATATGTAAAACGCCGCACTTTGGCAATGTATTTTGCTAAACGAATAACCTGATGAGAATAGCCATATTCATTGTCATACCATATATACAGTATAATATTTTTACCGTTACTAGATACAATTGTAGCCATACTGTCGTAAATAGATGGGGCAGAGGTGCCTATGATATCTGAAGATACCAATTCTTTATCCAATGAATATTTTATCTGTTCTACTAAATCACCTTCTAAGGCGTATTTTTTGATCATTGAATTTACGCCTTCTCGAGATGTTTTTTGATTTATCTCGAGATTTAAGATCGCCAATGATCCATTTGGTACAGGAACACGAATTGCATTCGATGTTAACTTGCCTTCTAGTGAAGGCAGTGCTTTGGTAACAGCTTGTCCTGCTCCGGTTTCTGTAATGACCATATTTAGGGCGGCAGCACGACCTCTTCTATGTTTGCCATGCATATTATCCACCAAATTTTGATCGTTGGTATAGGCATGAATGGTTTCTAAATGTCCTTTTTTTATTTCAAAGGTTTCTTCTATAGCTTTTAAAATAGGAGTGATGGCATTAGTTGTACATGAGGCGGCCGAGAATATTTCAGTATCATCGGGAGAATATTCTAAATGGTTTACCCCATGAACAATATTGGCTACACCTTTTCCAGGAGCGGTTAATAGTACTTTTGATGCGCCGTTAGCTTGTAAATGTCTATTTAATTGTTCTTTCGTTCTGAAGGCTCCTGTGCTATCGATAACTAAAGCCTCAATGATACCATATTTGGTATAATCTATCTCTTCGGGCATGTTGGCGTAGATTACATGAACGGTTGTACCATTGATTATAAGTTTCAGATTCTCATAGTCTACTTTAACCGTACCATTAAATATACCGTGTACAGAATCTGTTTTAAGTAGGCTCGCTCTTTTTTCAAGATTTTCAATACATGGCTTACCTCTAACTACTATTGCTCTAAGTCTTAATTGATTTCCTTTACCTGTTTTAGACATTAATTCTCTGGCAACCAATCTGCCAATTCTTCCAAAACCGTATAGCACAACGTCTTTAGGTTCTATGCTCTTAAAATTTTGTGCAGACTGTAATTTATCGATAACAAAAGACTTTACATTATTTAAAATATTGGTGTCTGAGTGATATTCGTAGGTCAGCTTACCAATATCAAGTTTAGAAGGTGGGAGCATCATGTCTGATATAGAGCGTAGTATTTCTACCGAGTCAAAAATAGAAATCGGTTTTTGCACAAATTCACCAGCATATTCATGCAGGTGTAAAATATCACTTACATTTTTATCAATAACCTGATTTTTAAAAAGGACAATTTCAATAGATTTATCATACCATAAATCGCTTACAATTTTAATAAATTCTGTTGTAGCTTTTCTACGGTCTGCCTGAAATGCCAGCTCTTTTTCAAATGTGGGTTGTAGAGACATAATATGTTGATTAATTTTAAAATTCGCACAAAACTAGAAAAATTAAGCACTATAAATAAACTTTATTCAAAAAAAAGCCTTCGTTTTTGCGAAGGCTCTATTTAAATTTAGTTTTTTTATTGAAAAATGAGTCGATCTCTTTCGCCATTAGAACCTAACATAGTTATGACCGTTTTTCCATATTTTGAAATACCACCAAATGCATTGTAGGCATCGTCGATATTTCCTATTTCATTATCATCTATTTTGACAATCACCTTCTCAAATAAACCATAACCCCTATAAAGTTCAGGAACGCCTATAATCTTTACTCCAGTCTTAGTTTTGTATATTTTTTTATCTTGCTCTGTAAGATTTTTTACTACTAGACCCATTTCAGGAACAACTAAGGTTTGTCTTTCTTTTAAGGTTAACGGTAAAATTAACTCTTCATCTTTTCTGTCGATTACAAACTCTAAAGTATCTCCCGGTCTTTTGGTAGAGAGATATCCTATCAAATCGGGATATTTATGAACAACAATCTCATCGACTTTTTTAATGATATCACCAATTTCTATACCAGCATCCTGAGCTGCAGATTCCTCTTCAATATATTCTATGTATACACCATCTATATTGTTAATACCTTTTTCAATGGCATCTCTGGTGTTTACAGGTGCAGGTCTAATACCCATAAAGCCTTTTTGCACGTTACCGTATTCTAAAATATCTTGTATTACTTTTTTAGCAATATTACTGGGCACTGCAAAAGAATAACCAACATAAGAACCAGTTTGAGAAGTGATTGCTGTGTTTATACCTACTAAATCTCCATTGGTATTTACTAATGCTCCACCAGAATTACCAGGGTTAACTGCTGCATCGGTTTGTATAAAAGATTGGTCTTTGCCAAGATTTCTTGCTTTTGCACTTACAATGCCTGCAGTTACCGTAGATGTTAGGTTAAAAGGATTTCCTACGGCCAATACCCATTCCCCAATTTTCGTATGGTCAGAATCACCAAAAGCTAGGTAAGGTAACTTTTCGTCCGGATCAATTTTTATTAGTGCAATATCAGAGTTTGGATCAGTACCCACCAATTCTGCATTGTATGTTCTATTGTTGTTCAAGGTAACCTGCAATTGGTTTGCTTTGCTAATAACATGATTGTTAGTAACGATATATCCATCAGACGAAATAATAACTCCAGATCCAGTTCCTACTTGAGGAACAGAGCTGCCACCTGTACCATAGAAGAAGTCAAATATATTTGAAGGTCCTTTACTTATAGTTATGTTTTTAACATGCACTACGGCGTTAACGGTATTTTCTGCGGCATTGGTAAAATCTACTTCATTAATTCCGGAACCTCTTGCCGATGTCGGGGCGTAGCTTGCATTTACAACGCTGGCATTGTTATCTTGGCTAACAATGGTGAAATTTTCTTTCTCGAAAAATAGTTTGTAGGCACCCAATGTAATCGCACCTGCAAATATTGAAACAAATAGGAGACTCGCTATTCTTTTCATATTGATTAATATTTTAACTTATTTTACACGAAATTACTTGTTTTTATGCTATTATTTAAGCGTTTAACTACTTTTTAACTACTAAGCAAAACGTAATTATGTGCTATCTTTGAGTCTTTATTATAGCATGGAAAATACATTTTACAAATATCAAGGTACTGGAAACGATTTTGTGATGATCGACAATCGCAATGGACAATTTCCAAAAGAAGATACTGTGTTAGTGGCTAAAATCTGTCATAGGAGGTTTGGAGTTGGTGCAGACGGACTCATTTTATTAGAAAACGATACGGAAACCGATTTTAGAATGGTCTATTTTAATGCAGATGGAAAAGAGGGTAGTATGTGTGGCAATGGTGGACGATGTATTGTTGCCTTTGCTCATTTTCTTAATGTTATTGAAAAAGACACCGTTTTTATAGCTGTAGATGGGCTGCATAAAGCAACTATAGTTGATGATATAGTTAGTCTTAAAATGACAGATGTGAGCGAAATTAAGGAGAAAAGTAACGCACTTTTTATGAATACTGGCTCACCACACCATGTTCAAATGATAAAGGGTTTAGAGTCTTTTGATGTTGTTAAAGAAGGTGCACGTATGCGTTACGGTATATATGGCGAAAAGGGGAGTAATATTAATTTTGTAGAAACTAATGCATCAGGAGGTTTTGATATTAGAACCTATGAGCGTGGTGTTGAAGATGAAACCTTATCGTGTGGTACAGGAGTAACTGCAGCTGCACTAGGGATGTATCATTTAGGAAATACAAAAGAGAAAACAATTGCGGTTAAGGCATTAGGCGGTAATTTAGAAGTATCTTTCAAAGATGAGTGCGGTTCTTATACCGATATATATTTGAAAGGTAAGGCAAAACAAGTATTTAAAGGCAATTTAACGTGGTAACATTAAAAGGAAAACAGATTTATCTAAGAGCTTTGGAACAGAAAGACCTAAACTTTCTGTTTGAACTTGAGAATAACACAGATGTTTGGGAAGTTAGTGGCACCATTACCCCGTATTCTAAAGATGTTCTACAGTTATATCTAGATAATGCCCATCGAGATATTTATGATGTAAAGCAATTGCGTTTGGTTATTTGTGAACAAGGTGACAAAGCGATTGGTTTAATTGATGTTTTTGATTTTGAACCAAATCATAACAGGGCGGGTATTGGTATTATCATTTTAGATAAAAATCAAAGAAATAAAGGTATGGGAGCAGAGGCAATTTCATTACTTTGTGATTACTTATTTGAAGCTTTGGGCTTATGGCAGATTTATGCCAATATATTAGAGGAGAATTCAGCAAGTCTACATTTGTTTAAAAAATTGGGTTTCCAAGAAGTTGGTATTAAGAAAGATTGGGTGCGTTTTAAAAATACCTATAAGAATGAAGTATTACTACAAAAAATAAATGATTAATGTACATCAAACGAATTTTATTGGGCGTGGTGCTCTTAGGTTTAATTGGAGGGGGGATTTTTGCTTACACTGTTTATGATACTTTTTTTACACCAAATACTAAATTTGATAATAAAGAGGCAATAGTATTTATACCTACAGGTGCAGCTATAAATGATTTAAAAGAAAGATTATCTCCTCTATTGGTAGACTTTGATTCATTTGAGTCAGCTGCAGAGAGAAAGGGCTATTTAGCTTATATAAAAGCCGGTAGGTATAAGCTAGTTAAAGGAATGAATAACAATGAGATAGTTAACTCATTGCGGAGTGGAAATATACCGGTCAAAGTGTCTTTCAATAATCAAGAAAACATTCATGATTTGGCAAGAAGAATCGCTGATCAAATCGAAGCTGATAGTGCTTCGTTGGTTAAAGCTTTTGATGATAGGGGCTTTTTAAAAGCGAACGGATTTGATGATGCGAATAAAATTTCTCTTTATATACCTAATAGCTATGAGTTATTTTGGAATACATCTGCAGAAGGTTTTAGAGGTAGAATGCTAAAGGAATACAACCGTTTTTGGACCGATACACGTAAACAAAAAGCGAGCGAACTTGGCTTAAAACCAAATGAAGTTATCGCCTTGGCCTCTATAGTACATAAAGAAACAGCAAAAGTAGATGAGAGACCTACAGTCGCAGGTGTCTATTTAAATAGATTGAGGAAGAAAATGTTATTGCAGGCAGACCCAACCGTAATATATGCTATCAAGAAAAAAACTGGAAATTACGATACTATTATAAAAAGAGTCTTATACAGGGATCTTGAAATGGATTCGCCTTATAATACCTATAAATATGCAGGTTTGCCACCTGGTCCAATAGCGATGCCGGATATTACGGCAATAGATGCTGTTTTAAACCCTAAAAAACACAATTATTACTACTTCGTCGCTAATGTTGAAAAATTCGGTTATCACATGTTCGCAGAGAATTTGAAGCAACACAACCGAAATAAAGAACAGTATATCCGATGGATTAATGCGCAGAAAATCAAGAGGTAAGCTTTCATCCGAGTTTTAGAACTTGTTAACTAATTCTGTATTCTTTTAACAGAACCTTCTTAAACTCTTAAAATTTCAGGTCTACCTTTGCTAAAGAAATTTAAGCAAGCAAATAGTAGTCGCCGTAAGTCTTAAGAAATAATGAATATGAAAAGATGGATATTAGCAAGTTGTCCTCTTATTGTGATTTTTGTTTTATCTGGTTATGGATTCAAACCGTTCAGCGTTGAAGTACCTAGGCAGTTAAAAGTAAATGGACCTACTTTAGTATCGTTTCCTCAAGATGAAGTTCTTGTGTCAAATTATCAAATCGCCCCCCCCTTTCTTGGTAGTCAGTTTATAGGTTTCAAAGAAGCTTTAGCTTTTAAAGAGTCTCAGGGAAATTATTTTGTGACCAATACTTTTGGTTATTTGGGCAAGTATCAATTTGGGCTAGGCACACTAGAATTGGTCGGTGTTTATGATGGAAACCGGTTCTTGAAAGATCCTGTGTTGCAAGAAAAGGTTTTTCATGTAAATACATCTCGTAATAAGTGGATTCTTAGAAGAGATATTAAACGTTACGTTGGTGTTCGTATGAATGGAATAGAAATTACCGAATCTGGTATTCTAGCGGCAGCTCATTTAGCAGGACCGGGAAATGTGAAACTTTATTTAAGATCTCATGGTCGTATGGAGATTACCGATGGTTACGGTACTAGCATTTCTAACTATATGAAAAAGTTTTCAGGATATGATGTTTCTATGATAAAAGCAAAACGTAATCCGAGAGTATAAAAGTCTGAGTAGACTTGAAAATGTGAAACCTTGGCACTGGTGTATCAAGGTTTTTTTATGCCTGAATAATAAAAATAGTAGGTCTTTTATGTAAATCTACATTCTCTCTTTTCCAATTCATGACAGTTTTGGTTTTGATGAACTCGGTCGGTAAGGTTATGTCTGCCGCAACACAAATTCTAGTACTTGGGGCCAAGGTTTTTATCAGCTCTTCAAGCATTTTATTGTTTCGATATGGGGTTTCGATAAATACTTGAGACTGGTCTTCTTCCTTTGATTTTCGTTCTAAATTTTTAACATATTTCCTTCGATCGGAACTATCTATCGGTAAATAGCCGTTGAAGGTGAAATTTTGACCATTCATACCGCTTGCCATTAATGCTAATAAAATAGAGGAGGGACCAACTAACGGAACAACTTGAATATTTTTATCATGGGCAATTTTAACTACTGCGGCTCCTGGGTCTGCTATGCCAGGGCAACCTGCTTCGGATAATATTCCTACATCAAAACCTTCTAAACACGGATTTAAAAAATTAGGTATCTCTTCAAGTTCAGTAAACTTGTTCAGAACAAATAATTTTAAGCTGGGTTGAGATTTTCTCGGACTTATTTTCTTAATAAAATAACGAGCGGTCTTTTCATTTTCAACCACATAGTGGTCCAGTTTTTCAATAGTTTGTTTTATTGAAATTGGCAATACTTCTAACGGAGGTATATCGCCCAGTGTAGAGGGTATCAAATAAATTTTTCCTATTTTACCGTTCTGTGTGCTCATCTATTTGCTATCTATTCTTGCGGCTATAATATTACATGCTTGATCTATCATTTGAAACACATTTTCAAATCCTTCTTTAGCATCGTAATATGGGTCTGGAACTTCTTTGTTTAAAGAGTTGATTTCATTTAAAATCAGCTTTACCTTTTCAACATCCGTTTTCTTCCTTGCTAAATTAACGATGTTACCATAGTTACTTTTGTCCATGGCATAAATCAAGTCAAAAGTATCAAAATCGGAAACCACAAATTTTCTGCAAACTTGCGTGCTAATGTCAATATCGTGATCAAGTGCTACTTTAATAGACCTTGAGTCAGGCGCGTTACCAATATGGTATCCTGCGGTACCAGCAGAATCAACAATAATTTTGCTATTGTCTACTTTGCTTTTAAGAATACCCTCTGCCAATGGAGACCTACATATATTACCTAGGCAAACCATTAACACCTTCATTTAAAGTCGAATTTATGAGAATTTCTTAGTTAAGTCATCAATATACTTACGAAACTGCTTATCGGTTTCTGCTAAATTGTCTACTGTTTTACATGCATGTAAAACCGTTGCGTGGTCTCGTTTCCCTATTTGCGAACCAATGCTGGCCAATGAAGCTTTAGTGAACTTCTTGGCAAAGAACATTGCTAATTGTCTTGCTTGTACAATATGTCTTTTTCTAGTTTTAGACTGTAAAGTGGCAACATCCATTTCAAAGTAGTCAGAAACTACTTTCTGTATATAATCAATAGAAACTTCACGTTTTGTATTCTTCACAAATTTTTCAACAACTTGTTGTGCAAGTTCAATAGTAACTTCCCTCTTATTCAATGTAGATTGTGCGATCAATGAAATAATAGCACCTTCTAGTTCTCTAATATTGGTTTTAATATGTTTTGCAACATACTCAATAATATCTTCAGGTATTTCAACACCATCTCTATATAACTTATTCTTTAAGATAGAAATTCTTGTTTCATAATCTGGACTCTGTAATTCTGCCGATAATCCCCATTTAAAACGAGAAAGTAAACGTTGCTCAATATCCTGCATATCTACAGGAGCTTTATCGGATGTAAGTATTACTTGTTTTCCATTTTGGTGTAAATGGTTGAAAATATGGAAGAATACATCTTGCGTGCCAGATTTACCAGATAAGAACTGTACATCATCAATTATAAGTACATCTATTAATTGATAGAAATGAATAAAGTCGTTTCTGGTATTTTTCTTTACAGACTCAATATATTGCTGGGTAAATTTTTCGGCAGCTATATAAAGAACCGTACGTTCTGGGTATTTATCCTTTATTTCAACACCTATAGCATGTGCCAAGTGGGTTTTGCCAAGACCAACACCACCAAAAACCAATAATGGGTTGAAAGATGTGCCACCTGGTTTGTTGGCAACGGCCATACCGGCAGAGCGTGCCAAACGGTTAGAGTCGCCTTCCAAAAAATTATCAAAATTGTAATTAGGGTTTAACTGCGATTCTATTTTTATGTTCCTAATACCTGGGATTACAAATGGATTACGTAATTCTGGATTTTTAGATTTAATGGGAACATCCATTTCTTGAGCCGCCATTGCACCTCTATTCGAACTAGGAATTTTTTCTGTAAAAGGTTCTTTGTTGCCATAGGTGTTTTCCATACGTATAATATAGACCAACTTTGCAGATTCACCTAATTCTTTTGTCAAAGCTACTTTCAAAAGTTTAACATAATGTTCTTCGAGCCACTCATAAAAAAATTTACTAGGCACTTGAATACTTAATGCGTTATCTGTTAACTTTATAGGCTTAATGGGTTCAAACCATGTTTTGAATGCCTGCGGTTGGATATTATCCTTAATAAACACCAAACAGTTTTTCCATACGGAATTTGCAGTAACACTCATAATAAATTATAGTCTTTTAATGGTTAGCGTTTAGCTAAATTAGAGATTGAAAATATTCAATCTAGGTTCTCGTTCAACTTGGGCAAATATGTGAACAAATTATTAAAAAAAAAAATCGATTGTCATTGATTTTGACCTTTTTTTTTCTCATGTTCGTTTACCGCCTAGGGGAGCTTTTAAATATATATTTTTTATTTCAAATAAATGCGTACAAACGAAATTTCTTTTAGAATTAGATACAACGAAACCGACCAGATGGGTGTTGTCTATCATGGAAACTATGCTCAATATTTAGAATTGGCAAGAGTTGAGTGGCTAAGGTCATTAGGAATTTCTTACAGAAGTATGGAGGAAGGTGGTATTATGCTTCCGGTGATAAGCTTATCGATTAAATATTTAAAATCTGCTAAATACGACGATTTAGTAACCGTAAAGGTGATTTTAATTAAAAAACCTGAGGTGAGAATTGAATTTGACTATGAAATTATTAATGAAGCAGGAGAATTGTTAGCAACTGCAAATACTGTTTTGGTGTTTATGGATATGAGAAGAAAAAGACCCACCAAATGTCCGCAAGTACTTTTAAATAAATTGGAGTATTAAAATTTAGGAATTAGATTTGATTTCTAATTTATGATAGGCTTTTAAGAGTTTGATTATTTTTTTGAAATCACTTTTATTAACCGCCAATACCATTTTGCATTTTAGATGAAGGTTTTGCGATACTATAGTTAATCGATGTTTTTTCACCAATCGCATAACTATATCCATTTCAGAATATTCAAAAATTACTGTTAATTCTTCTTGTAAGACTTTGGTTATGATAGTTGCATTTTCCAAAGCCAATTTTGCGGCTTCTTTATACGCACTGATTAATCCGCCTACACCTAATTTGGTACCGCCGAAAATACGAACAACAGCAACTAAAGTGTTGGTAACATCGAATGATTGTAATTGCCCATAAATAGGCATACCGGCAGAATTATTTGGCTCTCCATCGTCATTGGCGCGGTACGATTTTGTTTCAATACCTATTTGCCATGCATAACATACATGATTAGCGGTAGGGTATTCTTTTTTAAGTGTTTCAATATATTCTTTAATACTATCCTCATCAGATACTGGAAGGCAATATCCATAAAACTTGCTCTTCCGTTCTTTGAACAAAATAGGTTCAGAAGGTTTTGAAATAGTTTTGTAGGTATCCATAAAGGTTGTTGAGTAGAAATTAAATGCACGCCATTATTTTAGGTCCGAAAGCGACCAGAATAATGCTGAATATAGCTAATCCTATACCGAACCAGTTTTTAATGGTTAGTCGTTCCTTAAATAATAAGATTCCTAAGAGGGTAGAAAACATAACAATGGCTACATTATTTATAGTGAAAATCGATGCACTGTTCCAGTTAGGGTGTTGTAAGGCTTTCAATAAAAAGTAGATGGAAAAATAGTTAGGAATACCTAGGCAAATACCTCCAATAATATTTTTGAAATTTACTTTTAGCCGTTGTTTGGTAGATTTAAATCCGATAAAAAATAAGCCGAATATTCCTGCGGCAGCAAAAACCGTAGCAGAAAAAATTGCATACTCTTTTTCTGGCATATGGGTATCTTGAAAGTACTTTATACTAGTGTCAATGGTACCTGACCCAAGAAACACCAAAACAGGAAGGGCAAATGCCCATTTCTCCGCTTTAATCTTGTTCTTCTTTAATGAAGTAAAGTAAACCGCCAATAGAGCTAATATAATACCTATAATTTCTAATATACCTAAAACTTCCCTATAAAAGAATACACCGAATAGTACGGGAATTGTAAGTGACATTTTAGTCGCTACCGATGCCACCGATACTCCAAGCTTCTGAGAGGTTACGGCCATTAGATTAAATATTAGTATGAAAAGAAGACCCAAAGAAAGACTTCCCCAGAACCAACTCTTCTGTGGTATTTCGGCAAGGTCTATAGGCTCATTGTAATAGAAAAGACCTACGGTACAGGCAATAAAATAATTGGTAATTATGGCATATATCGTCTGAATCTGATATTTGGCATAAAGTTTAAAAATAACAAAAATTAAGCTTGAAAAAAGAATGCTAAGCGCTAAATACATCATTTAAAGATGGCTTAAAGTTTCTAGAATATTTTGTTTTCCTACTTGAAGATTCCAACAGTGAATTCCAAGTTTAGAAGCACTATCTGTATTCTCTTTAGTATCATCTATGAAAAAAGTTTCAGCAGCAATTAAGCTATTATCGTTCAGAACTTTTTCGTAAATGTTCGCATTAGGTTTACGCATTTTTATTTCTTGGGATAGATAGAATACCTCAAAGCATTTTTTAAACCTATTAAATCGTTCCATTCCCATGGATTCTTTAACCTTATCAATATGCATATCATTAGTATTGCTTAGTAAGAATAACCGGTATTGGTTATCGTTCTTTAATTTTTCAATGAACTTTAGTCGTTCTTCGGGGAAATCTAAAATAATAGAGTTCCATGCATCTTTAATTTGTTCTCTAGACGCGCTAATGAATATAGTCTGTAGTTGTTTCACAAATTCATTAGTGTCTATCAAACCCATTTCATATTCCTTAAAAATGGTATCTAAAGCTGGGGTCAATTCGGTAAATCCGAATTTTGCCATTTCTAATAAAGGTGCTTTCTTATTTAGGTTGATGAAGATATCACCAAAATCAAATATGATGTTTTTAATCATTTCTTACTATAGTTAATTGGTCGGTTAATATCTGAACCTGCTTTTGAATACGTCCTGATAATTGAGGAGCTTTTATACCTTTTTTAAAATTATTTGCACCTATAAAGATTCGAGCTTCATCCCAAAGATCGGCATCGATAAAACTTTGTAGTGTATGTGAGCCACCTTCAATTATTACACTTTGTATCTGTTCTTCAAACATCACCTTGCATAATTGCTGTGGTAGTTCAGATTTAAAATCCAAGACTTTATAAGTGAATCCTTCATTATACAGCTTGCTATCGCTTACTTGGGTGCAAACAATGGTTTTTTGGGTTCCATCGAATACATTGTAATCTGTCGTGATTTTTAAATTTCGATCTAGAAATACTCTTGTTGGCGCTTTTCCCGTCCACTCCTTTAAATTCAACTGTGGGTTATCGGCTAATACAGTATTGGTACCTACCAAAATGCCAGGTTCTTCACTGCGCCATTTATGAACCAACTGACGCGACTTAGTGTTGGTAATCCAATATGGTTTCTTTTCTTTTTCGCGCTTTAAAAGTTCAGGAGCAATAAATCCGTCAGCAGTTTCTGCCCATTTTAAAATAATGTAGGGTCGTTTTTTTATAAAAAAGGTTAGAAAGCGTTTATGATGTTCTTCACACTCCTTTTGTAAAATACCGATTTGCACATTACATCCTGCCTTTTCTAGTTTTTTTATGCCGTTACCTGCTACTTTCTTATGAGGGTCGCTTAATCCGATAACAACATTGGGGATTCCCATTTGTACTATTAAATCTGCACAAGGCGGAGTCTTACCGTAGTGTGAGCAAGGTTCTAAAGTCACATAAATGGTAGATGATTTTAAAAGAGAAATATCTTTTACGGAGTTAATGGCATTGACCTCAGCATGAGAACCACCGTAGGCACTAGTGAAGCCTTCTCCTATAATCTTATCTTCACGAACAATTACGGCACCTACCATTGGGTTGGGAGCTGTAGTGCCCAATCCGTTTTTTGCAATTTCAATACAGCGAAGCATATATTTTTCATCTGTAGAAAGATTATCTAAATGTGCCGACATTGAATTTTAAGTATCAAGATTATTAATGGACATCAAACTTTACCTTTATACGCATAACACGTATCTTCACACCTCAAAAATAGTACTTTAAAACCTATTGGCTTATTCATATGGAAAATGTCATCATACGTGAAATTAGAAAGGAAGATAACCCTCAAGTTGCCAAAGTTATACGACAGGTATTAGAGGATATGGGTGTGCCAAAAGTTGGTACCGCTTATGAGGATCCTTCATTGGATAGCATGTATGAGTATTATGACAAACCCAACGCTACTTATTTTGTAGTAGAAGAAAATGGTTTGATTTTAGGTTGTGCGGGTGTAGCTCAATTAGATAATCATAAAGGTAAGGTGTGCGAGCTCCAGAAAATGTACTTTTTAAAAGAAGGTAGAGGTAAGGGTGTAGGGCATAAAATGATTACGGTTTGTTTAGAACGTGCCGAAGAATATGGTTTTGAAGCATGTTATTTAGAAACAATGCCTAATATGGAAGCTGCTCAAAAACTATACAAGAAAATGGGTTTTGAATATATAGATACCCGTATGGGAGATACCGGTCACTATTCATGCCCAGTATTTATGCTTAAAACCTTATAATTGTGCTTTTACGGGAAATAAAGAATGTTTTTCACGCTGAGTTGGATAATATCTATGGTAAAGATGAAGTGAACAGCTTTTTCTATTTGCTTATAGAATATTATTTTGATTTAAAGCGATTTGTATTGGCAATTCAGCCAGAACTGAATATTTATAAAGAGCAGGAAACTGTGATATTTAAAGCAATATCAGAATTAAAATTAGAAAAGCCTATTCAGTATATTATAGGAAAATCCTATTTTATGGACATGGATTTTAAGGTTAATGAACATGTATTGATCCCAAGACCTGAGACCGAAGAATTGGTACGGTGGATTCTAGATGATCATGAAAATGATAATAAATCGCTTCATATTTTAGATATGGGCACGGGTAGTGGTTGTATTCCTATTTCCTTGGATAAAAATTTAACGGGTGCAACCGTATTCGGATTAGATATTTCTACGGATGCCTTAGAGGTAGCTGAAGAAAATAACGGATTCCTTAATACTAGTGTTACTTTTTTTCAGGCAGATATACTGTCTTTGGAGAAAGAAACCTCAGTAAGAGAATTATATCAAAAATTTGATATTATTGTTTCCAATCCGCCTTATGTGCGAGAATTAGAAAAAGCTGGAATGCAAAACAATGTAATAGACCATGAGCCTAGTTTAGCACTTTTTGTATCAGACGATGACCCTTTGAGGTTTTATAGTGCAGTGGTTAATTTTGCGTATGAACATTTGAATGAAAATGGCTGTCTGTATTTAGAAATCAATCAGTATTTTGGTGAGGAAATCAAACATTTATTAGAAAAATCTAATTTCATGACTATTGAATTAAGACAAGATATGTTTGGTAATGACCGTATGATAAAAGGAATTATGAAATGAAAAGTTTTGTAGTGTTTTGTGGTAGTAGTGAGGGTGTCAATGCCGACTATGCTTCAAAAGCATATGAATTGGGAGAGGCTTTCGCTAATAATGGGATTCGGCTAGTGTATGGTGGAGCCAAAATAGGTATCATGGGAAAAGTGGCAGAAGGAGTCTTAAGCAATAAAGGTAAAGTAATAGGCGTAATTCCCGTATTTCTAAAAAAGAAAGAAGTGGTTCACGAAGGGCTGACAGAATTGATTGTTACCCAAAATATGCACCAACGTAAATTGAAGATGCATGACTTGTCTGATGGAATTATTATGCTTCCTGGAGGTTTTGGAACATTGGAAGAATTTTTTGAAATGCTGACCTGGTCTCAGTTGGGGCTCCATCAATATCCTTTAGGGATATTAAATACAAACGGTTTTTACGATTCTCTTTTAAAGATGATGTTCGACATGGTTAAAGAAGGGTTTGTAAAACAAGAACATATAAATACTATTTTGGTAGATAATGATATAGAGGCATTACTAGAGAGAATGGAGAATTATACACCATTACCAACACCAAAATGGATAAATAAAGAGCAGCTTTAAGTTATATGAAAGCGAAAATTGAAGAATTAAGAGAAGAATTGCGAGAGCATAATCACAATTACTATGTGTTGGATAACCCGACCATTACCGATTATGAATTCGATATGAAATTGAAGGAATTGCAGGAGTTGGAAACAAAGTATCCGGAATTCTATGATACCAGTTCGCCTTCATTACGTGTAGGTGGTATGATTACCAAGAGTTTTGCTACCGTAGTTCATGAGCACAGGATGTATTCTTTAGATAATTCGTACTCCAAAGAAGATTTAGAAGATTGGGAAAAACGTATACAGCGTAATCTAGGCGATATGCCTGTAGCGTTTACGTGCGAGTTAAAATATGATGGAGCATCTATCAGTATAACGTATGAGCATGGAAAACTAGTAAAAGCAGTTACTCGTGGAGACGGAATACAAGGTGATGATGTTACCAATAATATAAAAACCATTAAATCGGTTCCACTTCAATTAAAAGGCGATTTCCCCGATAAGTTTGATATACGCGGAGAAATTGTGTTGCCGTTCGACGGATTTATAAAAATGAACGAAGAGCGGGTTGCTAATGGCGAAGACCCGTATATGAACCCTAGGAATACCGCTTCTGGTAGTTTAAAGCTTCAAGACAGTAGTTTAGTGGCACAAAGGCCTTTAGACTGTTTGTTGTACAGTATTGTAGGTAGAAACCTCAATATTGATTCTCAGTTTCATATGTTGGAGAAAGCCCGTGAATGGGGTTTTAAAGTGCCAACGGTTGCCAAACTTTGCAAAACCACAGATGAGGTAATGGCATTTGTTGAAGAGTGGGATGTAAAACGTCATGAGTTGCCATATGAAACTGACGGAGTAGTGATCAAGGTCAATAGTCTTCAGCATCAAGAAGAGTTAGGTTTTACCTCAAAAGCTCCTAGATGGGCAATGGCGTATAAGTTTAAGGCAGAACAGGTGTTTACAACCTTAAACGAAATCACCTATCAAGTAGGTCGTACAGGGGCAATTACTCCCGTAGCAAATTTAGAACCAGTATTATTGGCGGGTACTACGGTAAAAAGAGCATCGTTGCATAATGCCGACCAAATTGCAAAATTGGATATTCGTGTTGGTGATACGGTATTCGTAGAAAAAGGAGGTGAGATTATTCCTAAGATTATAGCAGTAGATTTAACAAAAAGACCTGTAGATTCAGAACCGACACAATATATTCGGGAGTGTCCCGAATGTGGAACTGAGCTTACCCGAACAGAAGGTGACGCTAAACATTACTGTCCTAATGAATATGGTTGTCCGCCACAAATAACGGGTCGTATTCAGCATTTTATTTCAAGAAAGGCAATGGATATTGAGGGCTTAGGCGGTGAGACGGTAGAATTACTATTTAAAGAGGGTCTCATAGACGATTATGCAGATTTGTATAAACTTACCAAAGCAGATGTATTGCCTTTGGAACGTATGGCGGAGAAGTCTGCCGAGAATTTGGTAAAGGGAGTATCGGAATCAGTACAAGTACCCTTTGAACGTGTATTGTTCGCTTTGGGTATTCGCTTTGTAGGTGAGACGGTAGCCAAGAAATTGGCAAAAGCATATAAGAACATAGACGCATTGAAAGAAGCTACCCTTGAACATTTGACTTCGGTAGATGAAATAGGGGTGCGTATAGCTCAGAGTGTGATAGACTTTTTTGCAAACGAAAAGAATATAGATGCTATAGAGCGTTTGCGAAGCTTTGGTGTACAACTATCTATTTCAGAACAAAAGTTACAGAACCAGACCAATACCTTGGCAGGAAATACCTTTGTAGTTTCCGGCATATTTGAAATTTTGAGTAGAGATGAGCTTAAAAAGAAAATTGAGGATAACGGAGGTAAAGTAGGTTCATCGATATCATCTAAAACCAGTTATTTGGTTGCGGGGGACAAAATGGGGCCAAGTAAACGTACAAAGGCGGAGAAGCTAGAAATCCCTATAATAAGTGAGCAAGATTTTATTAATATGTTAGCATAAACAATTATGGATATTTTTACGATAATTTCAGTACTAGTATTTCTTTCGGCAATTTTTGGCTATATAAATGCACGATTTTTAAAATTGCCCAACAGTATAGGCCTAATGCTGATTACTATTGTATTTACCTTGGCTGTATTTGTCATTGGCTATGTAGACGATACATTGATCAATGCCGAACGATATATTATTACCCAAATAGATTTTAAAGCTGTTTTGCTCGATATCATGTTGAGTTTTCTATTGTTTGCAGGGGCACTTCATACCAATTTTAAGCAATTAAAAGTACAGCGTTGGCCAATATTGGTATTCTCAACGTTGGGCGTATTGGTATCTACTTTTTTAGTAGGAACAAGCATGTATTATTTATTGCAATTGTTGGGTATGAATATCAACTTTATCTATTGCTTACTTTTCGGTTCTCTTATTTCGCCAACAGATCCCATTGCAGTACTGGGCATATTAAAAAAAGCAGGTGCGCCTAAACAATTGGAAACTAAAATTGTGGGAGAGTCATTGTTTAATGACGGAGTAGGGGTTGTTGTATTCTTGACTATTTTTCAATTGGCTTCTGCTACTGAGGTCCCAGTGTCACCTATAGATATTATAGAACTCTTCGGAGTTGAGGTTATTGGCGGATTGGCACTTGGTCTTGCCCTAGGTTGGGGTACCTACAGGCTAATGCGATCTATTGATGATTATGATATTGAAGTTATCATCACACTTGCTACGGTAATGATGGGTACATTAATAGCACAGAAATTCCATTTGTCCGCTCCATTGGCTATGGTTGCAGCTGGTTTGGTCGTAGGTAATGATAAAGTTCGTAATTCGGCAATGTCAAAAACCACGGAGACGTATGTAGACAAGTTCTGGGAGCTGTTGGATATTTTATTGAATACCTTGCTGTTTGTTTTAATAGGAATGGAAATATTGGTGCTATCCTATAAAACGGAATATGTAATTGCAGGCTTATTGGCAATACCGTTGGTGCTACTTTGTCGTTATTTGTCTTTATTGATTCCCATTAAATTCTTTGAGAAAAAGCTGGATTTTATACCTAAGACAAATTTAATAATGACTTGGGGCGGATTGCGGGGTGGTATATCCATAGCGTTGGCGCTAGGTCTTTCCGATGATATGCACAGAGATGCATTTTTAGTAATAACCTACATCATAGTGATATTCTCTATTATCGGACAAGGATTAACAGTTGAGAAACTCATTAAACGTGTAGTAAAATGATTCCGGAACCGGAAAAATTGAATTACAGTCTAAATTGAACAAACAAGGTTAGTAACAAGAGATGATGTAGCTTAAACCTTAGTTAGGCCATTGCATGATGATGCAGCAATTAACAGAACTTTTGAAATTATACATGAGGATACATTAATAGCTAAGGCTATGGGTGCAAATTTTTAAATATTAAGATGTTGTTTGGTTGAATGTTAAGTCAACTCTGACTTTGATAGGGTTGGTTTTTTTAATTAAAATGTTTTGTCTAACATTTTATATAATATCTATACTAATTATCGATGCGTATCTTCGTGATAAAATAACCATCTGAATATGAAAATTTCGTTTTTAAAAATTACAATGGTACTTGCCGTAGTGATTTCTTTACATTCTTGTAAAGAAACCAAGAAAGAGAATATTAAGAACGATGCCAAGAATATGGAATTAGACAGTACAGATTTGGCATTATTAGAGTTGAACTTACCGAAAGGGTTTCAAATTGAAGTATACGCAAGGGGAGTAGATGGTGCCCGTTCAATGGCCATGGGTGACAACGGAACATTGTTCGTAGGTACTAGAACCGAAAATAATGTATATGCCATTCAAGATACCAATGGTGATTTTAAGGCTGATAATATCATTGTATTGGATACCATGGAAGTACCAAATGGTATTGCTATGAGAAGCGGAGATCTATACGTTGCACAGATAGGCAGTCTTTGGAAATACTCAAATATTGAAGATCAACTGGGAAGTACTTTAGAAAAAGAATTGATTTATGATGATTTTCCGACAGAATTTCATCATGGTTGGAAGTATATAGCTTTTGGACCTGATGATAAATTATACGTGCCTGTAGGTGCACCATGTAATATCTGTAACCGAACAGATGAAGATGAGCGCTTTGCTACCATTTCAAGAATGGACCCAGATGGTAGTAATCGTGAAATCTACGCTAGAGGTGTACGAAATTCGGTTGGTTTTACATGGCATCCCGATACAAAACAAATGTGGTTTACAGATAATGGACGCGATATGCTAGGTGATGATATTCCGCCTTGCGAATTAAATACTGTTACTGAAGCCGGTCAACATTTTGGCTATCCTTTTTGTCATGGTGGTATCGTAAAAGATCCAGAATTTGGAGATTTGCATTCTTGTTCAGGTTTCGTTGAACCTGCATTACAGTTAGATGCGCATGTAGCCCCACTGAGTATTAAATTTTATAGTGGTAATATGTTTCCATCAGAATATAAAGGAAAGGCTTTTATTGCCGAGCACGGATCTTGGAACAGAAGCAAGAAAGTTGGCTACAGAATTATGATGGTCGATATTGAAGACGGTGAAGTAGTTAACAGTGAACCATTTATCGATGGCTGGCTAGATGCAGTTGCTCAGAAAGCTTCTGGCCGCCCAGTTGATATACTTATACTTAAAGACGGTTCAATGTTGATTTCCGATGATTTCGGTGATGCTATTTACCGAGTCTCTTATAGTGAGACGGCACTTGCGAACAATTAAGAAAGAATTAAAAATACAAGAAGAGCAGCTTAATTGGACTGCTTTTTTGTTTTCTAATCACCTCAATTCGACTTTCAAGCCCTATATTTATAAAACAAAAACTACTATAGAGCAAGTCTCTAAATTACTTATATGACAGTTTTAGAAATTTCGACATTTTAATCGACATACTTTCATTATGACCAATTCATCTACACGTAGAACTTTTTTAAAACAGACAGGTGTTCTATCGGTAAGCTCTATATTGCCCTTATCTGTATTACCTATAAACCCAAAATATAAAATGGGATTACAATTGTTTACAATTCGAGATGCCATGGCAAAAGCTCCAATGGATAGTATAAAATACGCACGTGGATTGGGTTATGAGGATGGAGAAATTTATGGTTATGATAATGATAATGACACGTATTACGGCATTAAATCTAAAGAATTTAAAAAACAAATAGACGACTTGGATTTTACGGTTTCTAGTGGACATTATGATTTTTCTAGTCGTTTTGATGAACCTATGGATACATTGACAAAATATGTAGATCAATGTATTGAAGGTTCTCTTGTACTGAACAGTAAATATATTACATGGCCATGGTTAGCTCCAAAATTTAGAACAATTGAAAAATTTAAAGTACTAACTGATAAATTGAATAGAATAGGGGAGCAGGTTAATAAAGCCGGACTACAATTTGCGTATCACAATCACGATTTTGAATTCACAGAACATGATGGGGAGCAAGGTTACGATATCATTTTATCTGGTACCGATCCAAATTTAGTAAAGTTGCAAATGGATATGTATTGGGTTGAACACTCGTCTAAAAAAAATATTCATGAATTGATCGCTGAAAACCCAGGTCGTTATGTTATGTGGCATATTAAAGATATGGACAAAATAACTCGAGATTACTCTGAAATGGGCAATGGATCTATTGATTATAAAAGTATATTATCATCTTTAGAAAAAAAAGATTTACAATACTATTACATTGAACAAGGTGGTAATTTTGCTGAGAATTCTATGCAAAGTATTACCGATAGTGCCGTGTATTTTAAAAGATATCTTCAACACTACCTTTAAATTATGAGTTATCCAGATAAAGTATACTTAAACGGAAATATTGTAAACCAACAGGATGCAAAAATTTCAGTATTTGATAGGGGGTTTATCTTTGGTGATGGTGTTTATGAGGTTATTGCCCAAATGAATGGTCAGTTATTTTATCATGAAGCTCATTTGAATAGATTGAAAGATGGACTTAGAAAAATAAATATTGATTTTGACATAAGTATGCTTTCTAAAGCAATTGATGAATTAATTAAAGCATCTGACCTTACTTGTCAAGATTACATACTATACATACAAATAACCAGGGGTATTGCTCCAAGAAAGCATGCTTACCCAGAAAAAGCCATACCTACAATTTTGATGTTCGCCACACCAAAGGTATTACCAAACATAAATGAGGTAGATGCGAAAGTTATAAGCAGAGATGATTTTAGATGGTCTCGCTGCGATATTAAAATGACATCATTATTAGGTAATGTAATGCTGAACGAAGAAGCAAAACAGCATGATTGCTACGAAACTATTTTACACAGAAATGGTGTATTTACCGAAGGTTCTCACTGTAATCTTTTTTTTGTGAAAAATGGAGTGGTGTATACACACCCTGCTGATCAGTTCATTTTAAAGGGGGTTACAAGAATGGCTGTGTTAGATGTTTGCAGTTCATTAGATATTGAAGTGAGAGAAATACCAGTTAAAACTACCGATTTATTAAACATAGACGAAGCTTTTTTAACGGGAACTAGTGTACAAATAGCTTCTATTCAACAGATCGATGACCATATACTTTATGCTAAAAACGAAAAAGGCTCCATAACAAAGAAATTGCAAGAAGCCTTTTTAAAACTTAAATAAGATATTATTCCACTTTAAAATAAACAAAAAATTCGTCAGTATTTTTGATTTTCATCAAGTTGAGAATGTAGCACACTTCACTCAAATCAGAAAAATCTAACCCGCCTTTTGCAATACTTTTGTTTAAATATCTTCCGTCTTTACCATTATACTGGTTGCCTAAACGAATGGCAGTATTCCAAACTTCGGTTAAATGTTCATCATTTATTTTAGACTCCCAATTCACGTTACCTTTAGATTTTAAACCAGGTGTTCCATTGCCAGCAGTATTTCCATCAGCTATTTTATGGTAGTCTGTTGTAGTTTGCACATATTTTAATTTTTTGGGTTCAGTTACAGATTCGTTCCAATTACTATGTTGAATTACATGAATGCTTTCTTTTATCTTTATTGAAGGATTCTTTTTTGATAATTTCTTTACCCAGTCTGCCGTAAAATCTGATTGACCCGCTTCAGCAACCCAAACCGAACCTCCGTTTTTAATAGTCTTTAAAGTTTTGTTTGCCACTTTATTTACCGTAGCCTCCCACTCCTTATGGGCATCTACCCAATTTTTTTTGAACGCTAATTTCATTAATTCATTTGGTGGAATATATAAACCTTCTTGAATACCATAGGTGCCGGCAACAGCAATGTATTTTAGATTTTTATATTCAGGGTGATTTAAAAGCGTAGCAAAACCAGCTGCAGTATGTAAGTCGTCTATATCGGTTTTACAATCTAACTGAACAAGCAGCAAATCTTTAGAAATATCGAATTTAGATTCTTGAGCTATAACACCGTTAGAAAAGAGCAAAATAGTTAATACCCCAAACAGGACATTTTTAAATAAAAATAAGTTTTTCAATGTAATGAGTGTTTTATGTTGATAAAAGTTGTTTCTATTAAAGTATCATAAATTATAATTACTAAAACTGAGCATTAAAGTTTAAAAATCATTCATTTTTCACATTAGAGATATTTTATTTGAGATGAATTTGAGAAGAAATATGCTTACAAATCTTCCTTTTACTCAATTTAAGTACGAAAACTCTTAAAGTATTCACAAAAAATCGATATTAAAGGACTTTAAATGCCGTTTGTCAACTATTGGCGTCATCTTTGCCTCTTAATAAGTATTATAAATTAAATTACATTACAATGAGTAAAGGAACAGTAAAATTTTTCAATGACACAAAAGGTTTCGGTTTTATCACTGAAGAAGGAGTTGAAAAAGATCACTTTGTACACATTTCTGGTTTGATCGACGAAATTCGTGAAGGCGATGAAGTTGAATTTGAACTTAAAGAAGGTAACAAAGGTTTAAACGCAGTGAACGTTAAAGTTATCTAAGACATATATACTTTCAAGTTTAAGAAAAAGCCCTTCAGTAATGAAGGGCTTTTTTATTATAGATCATTTTTTAAGTCTATCGAAGTCTTTTTCCAATTGAAATAACTTCTCTTCTAAATTGAAATTGGTTTCGGGCAATCTATGATAGAACACATACCGCACTCGCCACATTTCTTTAATATCTTTAAATTGTAAGGTAACATCATCTACATTTTTATGTTCTGCCCGTAATACAAAATTATCATTGGTAATAAACAACCTTCGTAAAATGATATTTAGATCTGTAACCGTAAAAACTAAAGTACCATTCCCGATTCATTTTTACTCATTTCTAAATTCTGAACGGTATAGGCTCTAAACTTCTTATCAGGATTTATAGGTAATAACAAAAATGGTAAATCTTGTATGTAAGATGGCTCAAGTACTTTCACAAATGATGGAATTTTCAGAGAATCTTGCAGGATTAAGTCAGTTCTTGAAAAAGGTCTTAAAAATTAGTAACTATAGATTACCATTGTAATTATTTTCTTTTATTACTGTATTTCAAGTTTTCACGTCAAAATAAAGATGTAATTTTGCACCCGCAAAAAAGCTGCATTATGAAGCGTATTAATGAGTACAAGAAACTCTTCGGGGTTGAAAAGAATATTGAACTCAAAACCCTTAAATCTACCTACAGAAGTTTGGTAAAAGAATGGCACCCAGACAAATTTCAAGATGGTGATGAAAAAAGAGAAGAAGCGGAAGTTCAAAGTCGTCACATAATTGACGGTTACCACTTTCTAGTGAGTATTGCTCCTGAAACCAAAGAAGCTAATAAAGAAGAGTATAATTTATCTGTTATTTCTGGTATTGCAGATTTTCAGCATAACGGTCTAGTTTTGGAAGTAACATTTGTTGATGGTGCTACATATGAATATTTCGGAGTTACCAAACCTATTTTCCAAAAGATGATCAACGCTAATAAGTTGAACAGATTTGCGAAGAGAAGTATTTTCCCAAATTACCTTTACAGAAAATCTAAACGAGAGCTTCAAGAAGCATAGTTTTCTCGATTATAGAGAAAAAAACTTGACAGCCTTTAGACAAGTTACACTATAGCTCTTCTAAAATTTCAAGGTTATTTGCATAAATTGATGATTATATTAAGCGCATGAAAAATCAACAGGATATTTTATCAAAATTGAATATTGATGCGTTGAATCCGATGCAAGAGATTGCTTTAGAAGCTATCTCTTCATCGAACAATACTATTTTACTTTCTCCGACCGGTACAGGAAAAACCTTAGCCTTTCTTTTACCGGTTCTGGATTTCCTAGACCATAACAATCCTGAAGTTCAGGCATTGATTTTGGTTCCTTCTAGAGAATTGGCAATACAAATAGAACAAGTTATTCGTAATATGGGTACTGGTTTTAAGGTGAATGCTATTTACGGTGGTAGGGCCATGTCCAAGGATAAGATAGAGCTAAAGCATACTCCTGCAATATTAATCGGTACTCCTGGTAGAATTCTTGACCATTTTATAGCTGATCGTTTTACAAAAGATTACATTAAAACATTGGTTCTTGATGAATTTGATAAGTCTTTAGAAGTAGGTTTTGAAGATGAAATGAGTGAAATTCTTGCAGAGCTGCCTAACCTTAAAAAACGAATTCTTACTTCTGCGACAGAAGGTGTTAAGATTCCGAAGTTTGTTGGTTTAGAGAATCCAAAGCGAGTTAACTTTCTTAAAAATGATACGCTGTCACAACTTACAATAAGTATTGTTGTTTCCGAGGAGAAAGACAAACTTACAACATTAGTTCAGTTGTTGAAATATATAGGGGAGGAGCCAGGTATTATCTTCTGTAATTTTAAGGATAGTATTGAAAGTGTTAGTGATTATTTGAGTAGGCAACGTATTCAGCATGAGTGCTTTTCTGGCGGAATGGAACAGCGAGATCGTGAACGCGCGCTTATAAAATTCAGGAACGGCAGTAGCCATATTCTTGTTGCAACAGATTTAGCTGCAAGAGGAATTGACATTACCGAATTAAAGTTCATTATTCACTACGAATTACCCCATCGTATTGAAGAGTTCACCCATCGTAATGGCAGAACTGCTCGTGTAAATGAAACTGGTACTGCCTATGTTTTGCAATGGGATAAAGAATCTTTACCAGGGTTCATCAAAAAGGCTAAAGGAATAAATATTGGTAAAACGAATAGGTTAAGAGACCCTCTTTGGAAAACCTTATTTATTTCTGGTGGAAGAAAAGATAAAATATCTAAAGGAGATATCGCCGGACTCTTCTTTAAACAAGGTGGATTAAACCGAGATGAATTAGGTAACATTGAACTAAAGCAAGATTGTGCTTTTGTGGCCGTACCTAAAAGCAAATCTGACAAACTTGTTAGCGAGTTAAACAATTCCCGATTAAAAAAGAAAAAAGTACGCATTACCGTACTTTAACTATAGTTAGTATTTTTGTCTCTTTTAAGGTAGTATGATGAAGGATAAACAGTACGAGAACGAAACTGAAATCGACTTAAACGAGATTGAAAGTTGTATTGAAGTTTTAAATCGTTTGGTAACCGATACCAACCAAATATTTAAAATTCCTGAAGATAGAAGAATTGCCTTGATTAAAGCTGCCGGTCAATTATCTCGCCCAAGTAAACCAGAGTTTGCCAGAAGGGTTAAAGATGCCAAACGTAACGAAAAAAGAAAGCAAGCGGTTCGTGATAAACACGCTCGTAAAGAAACAGGAATTCGTAGTGCTCGTGAAGCACATGTGTTTGTTGCCCCTAAATTATTACCAGCAGCTGAACTAGCAAGCAAAGACCTCCCTGAACTTACAACTCCTCGTAATTGCTACGTTTGTAAAGCTGAATTCACTAAGCTTCACCATTTTTACGATACTATGTGTAGCGATTGTGGTGATTTTAATTATGCTAAAAGATTTCAAAATGCCAATGTTAAAGGGCAGGTTGCTGTTATTACCGGTTCTCGACTAAAGATTGGGTATCATATAACGTTAATGTTACTTCGTGGTGGGGCAACGGTTATAGCAACCACACGTTTTCCTGTAGATTCTGCACTTCGTTTTTCAAAGGAAGAAGATTTTATGGAGTGGGGGCACCGACTTAAAATTCACGGTTTAGATTTAAGACATATACCTAGTGTTGAAATATTCTGCAATTTCATAGAGCAGCAATATGATAGGTTAGATATCTTAATAAACAATGCCGCACAAACTGTTCGTAGACCTGCAGGGTTTTACCATCACTTAATGGAAAATGAAGAAAAAGAAATTTCTTCATTACCTAAATTTGCGCAAATGGTTTTGAGTGACCATGAAAATTGTTTAGAAGAATTAAAATTGTTTAGCTCAAAATCTTCACCTAATCAAAATATACCGGTTACTTGGCACGGTCCAGAACCGGGTATTGGTATAAGAGCCTCTGCAAAGCTATCTCAGATTCCTTATAGCTTTGATAATGCTTTGGTTGCCCAAGAGGTTTTCCCGACGGGAGAATTGGATGCCGATTTACAACAAGTTGACTTGCGTAAAACCAACAGCTGGCGTTTAAAGTTAGGCGAGATAGAAACTACAGAAATGATTGAAGTTCAGTTGGTAAATTCCGTTGCGCCGTTCGTGCTTTGTAATCGTTTGGCAGAGTTGATGAAGAAAGAGAATACTGGTCAAAAGCACATTATTAACGTTACTGCGATGGAGGGTAAATTCCACCGTTTTTTCAAAGAATCTCGTCACCCACATACTAATATGGCAAAGGCAGCATTGAATATGTTGACACATACTGCTGCTGGAGAATTGGCAAAAGACGGAATTTTTATGAATGCCGTTGATACAGGATGGGTAACAGATGAAGATCCTACTGAATTAGCTAAGAAGAAACAAGAAGTACACGATTTTCAGCCTCCTTTAGATATTGTTGATGGTGCAGCAAGAGTTATGGACCCATTATTTGATGGTATTAATACCGGAAAGCATTGGTGTGGTAAATTTTTAAAGGATTATTTCCCAATAGATTGGTAATTCCACTATGTTAAAAACTATTATAGCTTCATTCTCAATTGTTTAGAAACGTCTAATAAAAAGTCAAAATTTATATGTTTCTAATTTACTAATCTGAATCTATTTTCGTTTTTTTGCGGGATGATTAGGTTAACTATCAAAGTATTACTACAATTTCTTGTATTTATAATCGTCGGAATTTCTATTCCTATGAACGCTCAAGAAATACAAATCTACAACGGACCTTTACAAATAGAAAAATATAACGGTCAGGCAACATATTCTTATAAACTTGTTGACAACGATACTGTTCTTCATGGCGATTTTACGGTTCTGCGTTCCAACCTTCAAGAGCTATTACAGAAACAAGATTATTCTTTTCAGTTTAAAGGTGCTTTTGTTGACGGCACTGCAAACGGACCATGGAAATTTCAATTCGGGGAATTTAATTCCAAGAGTCAGTCTGAAGTTATAGATTACCAATACCGTGTTCTTGTTAGTGGAATTCAAAAATCCGCTAGTGGAAAAATTCAAATGGGCAAACCTAATGGTAAATGGACGATTTTAGAAGAACAGATTAAAAACTCTGAAATATCAAGCACCTTATTTAAGAGTATAGTCTCTTTTGACAATGGAGTACCACAGCAAAACTTTAGTATTAATAATGAAAACTATACGTTAGTTGGTAGGTTTCTACGAGATGGTATAGCTCATGACGAATGGTCTTTGTTTCCAACGAACGGAATGGATCAATCTGAAAGCTGGGATTTTAAAGAAGGCATACTACAAACTATAAGAGTAGATGTTGACAATGACCATAAAACCATAAAAGCTTACCAAGCATATAATGGCGAAACAAAGGTGATCAACCTTGATGCCGGGTATATTAAAGCTTTGGAAATTCAACTTTCTCAAGTAGATATTGATATTCTACATCATAATAGTTTACCTGAACTTCTAAAAGAAAATGCAGCACGTTATCAAGAAGTAGACGGCATTTTATCTGAACTGGGTAAATCTGAATTTCTTCCGGAATTTAAGGTAAAGGTACCGTACTATCCTTTAGATTCTCTAGACGTATTGAAAGTAGATAGCATTGTATCCTATTACAAAAAAGCTAACGAGTTAAGCGAATCTATCATACACAACTCACAATTGAATATACTAAAGTTGTCTGATGTTAATACAGCATATCAGTACAATACAGTACTTCACTTAAAGGAAAATTATCTTAAACCTATTCAAGAAATTGTAAGTTATGATTCTTTGGGTATTTTGGAATACACTTCGCGAAAACAATTGATAAACCATGTCTTCCCTGCAGGAATGCCAAAATCTAAAATGGATATTAAGATGCAAATAGATAGTTTTGAATCGTCTAAATCGTATTCGATTCCGTCTACAGCATTAACCAACTCCACAAATACCAATATCGAAAATATTGAAGCCGTTGCTAAAATGGGTTATGACGGTATTTTAGCAATTGCCAATGAAGTAAAGGAAACGCTAGCCCAAGAGAAAAGACAAAATGAATTGGCAAGTCTAGAAGAGGAAATCATATTGCAAAACGATTCATTAGTCACTTTTATTGATGCAGTAAACGATAGTATTCCATTAAAACATGCCAATTCTTTACAGCAAATTGAATTATTTGCCAGTAAAACGTTGAACGATTACTCAAAAGTAAAATCTGCTCAAAACAGATTAACTGCAGCTAGAAGTACTGTTAATTGTCTTAAAAATTTAAATGGGTTGTCAAATACCGTTTCTCAAATGCCGGTATATAAAACTACTATACAAGAAAGTTACACGGACCGAATTTGGAATCCGTTTATGGCAACTTTAATGGATGAGGATATTAAAAAGAAAATCACATCAGCTTATTCCAAAATCTTAGAGCCCTATTTTTTAAAAGAAATAGAGCAACATTTATCGTGTGGTACTATGGAAACTTTAAATGGCAATATTAAAGCTACCTATACCAAGATTCTAGAACTGAAGGATAAAGACACCAAAAAACTGGAACGGAAGCTTAAAAAAGAAAAAGACCCTGTGAAGGTGTTAGAATTGTTGAATGTACAAAACACTACAGAGCAATAGCCTATGAAAACGTTTCGTACATATATCGTCAACCTAGTATTTCTTCTCTTATTTTCTTTTGCATTTCAAATATCAGCACAAGAAAAAGAAGCGGTAGAATTACCTGAATATTCAAAATATAAAGATTTGGGTACCAAAACTTGGATTAATACCTACGGTAATATTAGAATAAGTAAACGCTTATTTTGGGATGCCCAAACACATCTTAGATTAGAGGAGACAGAAGCTACTCCATTTTTTGGTCAGGTTGCACAGGTTTATAACAGACATGCTATAGGGTATATTCATTCCAAATATTTTAATGTGAGATTAGGTGGAGTTTTAAGATTTAATTTCAATACAGATGAGGCTTCTACAGACCGTAATCTAGTACCAGAGTGGCGTATTTGGCATCAATACCAGTTTGCACAATCACTTGCCAGTATGATGATTTATCACCGTATTCGTATAGAAC
>Ga0209344_10001357_pt1 | contig 32403 bp, 27 predicted proteins | sample Cruoilmetagenom6_FD_187293 | JGI IMG/M metagenome (GOLD analysis project Ga0209344, IMG submission 187293) | Oil polluted marine microbial communities from Coal Oil Point, Santa Barbara, California, USA - Santa Barbara Oil Seep Sample 6 (SPAdes)... | ecosystem: Environmental > Aquatic > Marine...
ACCCAATGAATAAATTGAAATCACATACCAGAACACGTGCCCAAGAGAGCACGCAGGCCATTGAACGACTTTACATCACTATGCGCCATCTCTTTAACCGTGGGTTTTACAAACCTATGGGCGTTTCGGGAGAAACACTGCGGGAATCCCTTTTAACCCTTCGCCCCGAGATTTATGGCTCCATAAAGGAAGACAAGATTGAATTGCAAGGCCTATTATATGTTATGGACCGCTTGCCTTACGGAATAGAGGAATGCAGGTTCATCAATTTAACGAGTGATGAAGGCTATAAAAATTCGCATTTCGAGCCCATAATTCCGCTGAAACGCCGCCGAAATTGTTACCGGATAGATTCGGAACAGATGAATATTGAAATTACGCGTGGCCGTTCCGAAATATATGATATACTTACGCACTTAACGTTCCTCTTTATAGAATCGCACAAGATAATGAAGCAAGTGCTCATAAGCGAAAATGGCGAAGTAATTCGCGATTGGATAAAACTGGAACAAGCCGTGCTCAAAAAAGGCAAGCTCACCCAAGTGGAAAAAGAGGTGGCGCTCACCCATACGGCCAATTTCCTGGGCAGGACTTTCGAGGAAGTTAAGAATGTATATCCCTATTTCGCCAGCGAAAAGAACGAAAACCGGTTTTTCAACATTATCTACTATTTGGGAAAACTGGCCATAGACGAAGTAATAAACAACCAAAAACGCATCATTACTTTCAGTCCGGTTTTGCGCGAGCGCTTGGGCCATCATATCCACGGCGAGCAGTGGGCCTTTCGAATAAAACAAACGCTGCAGGATCAGGGATTGTTGGAGCGCCCGTTGCACATCATCAGTGCCAATATGCACAGCGTTATGAACAGCTTGTATGGCCCCCAAGCCCTACCGGCTGAATTCGCCAAGAACAAACCCATGCAGGTTTTTGAAGCCTTGAGCATTCCAACAAATATTAAATTGCGCGAAAAAGTGACCAAAATGGCCCTTGCCGAAGGGATGACCTTTATTGAAGACCAGAGTGGCACCAATATCGATATTCAAATCATTGATACCGTCGCACTAAAAAACAATGCCTATACTGAAGGTCTGGAACTGCTTGAAGACTCCAAAAAACCAGTGATAGTGGTTATGGACTATGCCTTTGGCGAACAGGCCTATGAAACAATGGACGAATTGCTCAAACCCTTTGTGGATAGCCGAAAGGAGCGTCATTTTCTAAATGTAGTTTCGGTTTCAATTATGGGAAAGGCTGGAATTCTGGATGGAGGCAAGGGCGATATCATGATTCCGTCCGCTCACGTTTTTGAGGGCACCGCCGACAATTATCCGTTCAAGAACCAAATAGACAAATCGCTCTTTAAGGATGATGATGTAAAGGTTTATACCGGAACCATGATTTCGGTTTTGGGAACTTCGCTCCAAAATAGGGATGTGCTTAAGTTTTTTCACAATTCCACGTGGAATGTGATTGGGCTTGAAATGGAAGGCGCCCATTATCAAAAAGCGATACAGGCGGCTTCCAAAATTAGGCGCAGCATTAGCCCAAAAGTGAAGGTGCGGTACGCCTATTACGCTTCGGATAATCCATTGGAAACCGGAAGCACTTTGGCTTCGGGCGGCTTGGGCACCACAGGGGTAAAACCGACCTATTTGATTACCGAAAAGATGTTAAAACAGATTTTAGACACTTCTAAAAATTAATTTTGAAAAACGATAAAGTACTGATTACCGGAGGCGCAGGATTTATAGGTTCCAATTATGTGGAATACGCCCTTAAAAATTCAGAAGACGAAATTTTCGTGCTGGACAAGCTAACCTATGCCGGAAATTTGAAGAATTTGGAAGCAGTTTCAGATAAAATCACCTTCGTAAAAGGAGATATTTGCGATGCTGAATTGGTTCAAAATTTATTTGCCGAACATCAGTTTCAAAAAGTAGTCCACTTTGCTGCGGAAAGCCATGTGGACAATTCCATTTCGGGACCTTCGGAATTTATTCAGACAAATATTGTAGGTACTTTTAATTTACTTCAAAGCGCCTACAAAACATGGATGAACGGTCCGAATGATTTTAAAGATGAATTCAAAAATGCCCGATTTCTGCATATTTCCACAGATGAGGTTTACGGTACTCTAGGTGAAACGGGACTTTTTACGGAAGAAACCCCTTATGCGCCGAATAGTCCGTACAGTGCTTCAAAGGCTTCATCAGATTTTATTGTGCGCAGTTTTTTTCACACCTACGGTTTACCGGTTGTAACCACAAATTGTTCCAATAATTATGGGCCGAACCAACACAAGGAAAAACTGATTCCAACCATTATTCGCAAGGCAATTTCCGGGGAACCCATCCCCATTTACGGCGACGGAAAAAACGTGCGCGATTGGCTTTATGTGATGGACCATTGCAGCGGCATTTATTTGGCTTTGGAAAACGGAAAGCTCGGTGAAACCTACAACATTGGCGGCCGTAATGAACGCGAAAACCTATATATTGCGAATGTTATCTGTGAATTGCTTGATGAAATGCAGCCGAAGAATACTTCGTATAAAAAACAAATAACGTTTGTAAAAGACCGTCCCGGCCACGATTTTAGATACGCCATTGACGCTTCAAAAATAGAAAACGAGCTGGGCTGGAAGGCGAAGGAAAATTTTGAAACGGGAATTCAGAAAACGATTGTTTGGTATTTAAAGAACCGAGATAGATTGTAATTTAAACCACGGATACACGAATATTTTTTGCGATTATTCGTAAAATCGGGGCAAAATAAACACAGAATGAAAGGAATAATTTTAGCAGGAGGTTCGGGCACACGTTTGCACCCAATTACCTTGGCCGTGAGCAAGCAATTAATGCCGGTTTATGATAAGCCGATGATTTATTATCCGCTGTCAACACTTATGTATGCGGGCATTCGCGATATTTTGATTATCTCCACCCCGCAGGATTTGCCGCTTTTTAAACAACTTCTGGGCGATGGCAAAAAATTGGGCTGTAATTTTCAATACGCCGAACAGGCAAATCCAAATGGCCTTGCAGAAGCCTTTATTATTGGAAAGGATTTTATAGGAAATGATAAAGTGGCATTGATACTTGGCGACAATATTTTTTACGGTTCTGGGTTAAAGGAATTGTTGCAATCAAACAACAATCCCGATGGGGGCGTGATTTATGCGTACCACGTTTTGGACCCTGAAAGATATGGCGTTGTGGAGTTTGATAAAAGCGGAAAAGCACTTTCCATTGAGGAAAAGCCCAAAAGCCCAAAATCAAATTACGCAGTTCCCGGAATCTATTTTTACGACAATAGCGTTGTGGAAATTGCGGCAAACATAAAACCCAGCGCCCGTGGCGAACTGGAAATAACCGATGTGAACAACGAATATTTAAAAAAGGGAAAACTGAGTGTCAGCATACTGGACAAAGGTACCGCTTGGCTGGATACAGGAACTTTCGCTTCTTTGATGCAGGCTGCCCAATTTGTTGAGGTTATTGAGGAAAGACAGGGCCTAAAAATTGGCGCCATCGAGGAAGCTGCGTATGAAATGGGTTATATTTCAAAAGAACAATTAGTGGCGTTGGCCAAACCTTTACTGAAAAGCGGCTACGGAAAACATTTACTTCAACTGGACTAGATTTGGAACTACAGAAAACACCATTAAATGATTGCTTTATTCTGAAACCGAACGTTTTTCGGGACGAGCGCGGCCTTTTCTATGAAACCTACAATCAAAAAGTTTTTGAAAGAACTACTGGACTCCATGTTGATTTTGTGCAGGATAATCAATCGGTTTCGTCAAAAGGCGTTTTGCGAGGGCTCCATTTTCAAAGGGGTGAAATGGCCCAGGCCAAGTTGGTTCGCGTTGTAAAAGGAAAGGTTTTGGACATTGTTGTGGATATTCGGAAAGATTCTGCGACTTTCGGAAAATCATTTTCCGTTGTTTTGGACGATGTAGAGCATCTGCAACTCTTCGTTCCCCGTGGGTTTGCGCACGGTTTTATAACCCTTTCAGACCAATCTATCTTTTCTTATAAATGCGATAATTATTACGATAAAGCTTCGGAAAGCGGAATAATCTACAATGACGCAACCTTAGCCTTGGATTGGTATCTTCCAAAGGAAGAATTTATTATTTCAGAAAAAGATTTGGAACTTCCCACTTTTGAGGAAGCTGTTTCATGAAAAAAATATTGGTTACAGGCGCAAACGGACAATTGGGAAGATGCATAAAAGATGCAGCTGCCAGTTTTCCCGACCTTGAATTTGTCTTTGTTTCAAAGGGAGAACTTGATATTCAAGAAGAAGATTCATTAAGGAAATTCTTTAAAAAAAATAATTTTTCACACTGTATTAATACTGCAGCATATACCAATGTTGAAAAGGCAGAAAGTGAATCTGAAAAAGCGTTTGCTATCAACGCTGAAGCCGTAAAAAATTTGGCGAGTATTTGCAAAGATAATGATGTTGTTTTACTGCACGTTTCTACAGATTACGTTTTTGATGGTAAAAAGAAAACCCCATATTTGGAAACCGACCCTACAAACCCCATCAATGTTTACGGGGCTTCCAAGCTAAAGGGAGAGCATTACATCCAGAAAATTACTGAAAAACACTTTATTTTAAGGACTTCGTGGCTTTATTCGCAATACGGGCGTAATTTCTTAAAAACTATCTTAAAACATGCCGAAGCGGGAAAACCGCTCACTATTACCACCGAACAAACGGGAACGCCCACAAATGCGAATGATTTGGCTAAAGCCTTGTTGCAAATAATTGCACAAGATTCCAAAGAATATGGCGTTTACCATTACAGCAATGGCGGTGAAACCACGTGGTTCGGCTTTGCCGAGGAGATACTTAAGCAAACCGAAAAATTAAAAGATGCAAATCTTGCAAAAACAAACCATTACCGTACTTTTGCCGCACGGCCCGAATACAGTGTTTTGGATAACACAAAGGCACAGAATAAGTTAAAATTAAACTATATAGATTGGCGGGAAAGCTTGCAATCTGTAATAAAAAAGACAGTCATTAATTTATAATATTAGTTTATATGGCACAGCAACAACATTCATCGGAGGAGGTTGATTTGGGGTATTTGTTTAATAAAATAAAAGGAAGCTATAATAACTGTTTAGTTTTTCTATACCGAAAATTTACAAACAACAGAATTGTTTTGTTGGTAATTATAGTAATGGGAATTATAGTAGGATTATTATTAAACTTTTTTAAAAAGGAAGTTAAAGAAACTTCCCTTCTTGTTCAACTTAATTTTGATTCATCACATTATGTCTATAATGCAGTTGATCAACTGAACAAGAAAATTCAAGAAAACGATACTTTATTTCTTCAAAAGGAAGGTTTGTACAACGAAGAGTCAATTTTAATAAGTACTGAAATTAAACCCATTGTAAATATATTGGATATTGTTGAGAACTCACAATCTACTAATTCGGGCTACTTAAAAACAGTTTTTGATGAATCTAAATTTGAAGATGATTTGCTTACCTCTGAAATGTTTATTCCTGAATACAAGTACCACAGAATAACATTATTTACCGCCCAAGAAAATACAGATACAGTTGTAAATGAATTTTTGAATTATCTAAACAATAATGAATTACTAAATAAAATTAAAAAAGTTAAAGTAGAGAACACAAAATTGATTGTTGACAAAAACAAACAAAGTATTTCTTACATAGATTCAATAGTGAAAGTTTATGGGACTTTGTTAGAAAATCCAAGAGCAACAGGACAAATTTATTATAATTCTTATGAAGTGAATAACGGAAATATACATTTGCTGTTTACAGGAAAAGAAGAATTGCTCGAAAAAAATCAAGAACTTGAAATCGAGCTACAAAAATATAACAACATCGTTGAATTAATCAATAAGCCTTTATTTCAGACAAAAAAAGGATTCAATAATATTATAGTTATACCTCTTGTATTTCTATTATTATACTTTTTTTATGCAATCGTAATGGGATTATATAGAAAAGCAAAGACATTAAATAGCTCCATATAGATAAAACAGGTAATTTTTTCCCAAGATAATTATTACGAAAAGTGATTCTGAAAGATTAATGAAAATTAAAAACCTAATAGTATTTGGCACTCGCCCAGAAGCCATAAAAATGGCTCCCCTGGTCCAAAAATTTTTAAATAACAAAGATTTTGAAACAAAGGTGTGCGTAACGGCTCAGCATCGTGAAATGCTTGATCAGGTATTGGATTTTTTTGAGATAATTCCTGATTTTGATCTTGATTTGATGCAGCCAAATCAAAATCTATATTCGTTAACGGCCGCAATAATTGAAAACATGAAACCTGTTCTGGATGAGGTGAAACCTGATTATGTATATGTTCACGGAGATACTACAACCTCTATGGCTGTAGGTATAGCAGCTTTTTACAGTGGTGCAAAAATTTGTCATGTTGAAGCGGGTTTACGCACTTTTGATAGACAATATCCATTTCCCGAAGAGTTTAATCGGCAGCTTACCGGAAAAATTGCCGATTATCATTTTTCTCCCACCGAACTCTCCAAGAAAAATCTTTTGGTTGAAAACACTAAAGAAGAGAATATTTTGGTTACAGGAAATACTGTTATAGACGCATTGCTATTTGGTATTGAAAAGGTGAATACAGAACATTTTAATGATGAAGAAATTGAAAATTTAAAAACGATTTTGAATTTTAAAAAGAAAATTGTTCTTGTCACAGGGCACAGGCGCGAAAATCACGGAGATGGCTTAACAAGTATTTGTACTGCATTGAAAAACATCGCACAGAACAATGCAGAGGTGGAAATAATTTATCCTGTTCATTTAAACCCGAATGTTAAAGGCCCAGTAAATAAATTATTGAAAGGTGTAGATAACATTCATCTTGTGGACCCGTTGGCCTATCCAGCATTTATTTGGCTGATGGAAAAATCTTACCTAATTATTACTGATAGTGGAGGTATTCAGGAAGAAGCACCAAGTTTGGGCAAACCAGTACTTGTAACAAGAACTACCACGGAACGTCCAGAAGCTGTTGAGGAAGGCACAGTAATTTTAGTAGGAACCAACACAAATAGAATCATTGAAGAAACGGATAAATTGTTGAATGATTTAGACTATTATAACGGCATGAGCATGTTGCATAATCCCTATGGAGATGGAAAGGCAACAGAAAGAATTATAAAATTTATTGAAGGATTATAGAATGGAGAATAAACCTATAGTGGTAATGATGGGTCTTGGTTATATAGGGCTACCAACCGCAGCTTTAATAGCAAGTAAAGGAATAAATGTAACAGGAATTGATATACACCAGCACGTAGTTGATACTATAAATGAAGGGAAAATCCATATCGTTGAACCAGACCTCGATGGACTGGTTCATCATGTAGTAAAAGAAGGCTATCTAAAGGCTTCTATTAAACCAGTAACTGCAGATGTTTATTTAATAGCAGTGCCTACACCCTTTAAGGGTAATCATGTTCCCGACCTCTCTTTTGTGGAAAGTGCGGTTAAAAATATAATTCCTACATTAAAAAAAGGAGCCTTGGTTATTTTGGAGTCTACCAGCCCGGTAGGAACAACCCGTAAGGTTCAAGAACTTATTTTTAAGGAACGGCCAGACCTAAAAGACGAAATCTTCATCGCTTACTGTCCTGAACGCGTATTACCAGGAAATGTAATTTATGAATTGGAACAAAACGACCGTGCTATAGGTGGAATAGACGAAGCTTCCACTGAAAAAGCTGTATGGTTTTACAAGCATTTCGTTAAAGGAGAACTTCATAGAACTAATTCACAAACAGCAGAAATGTGTAAATTGGTTGAAAACTCATCGCGCGATGTGCAAATAGCTTTTGCCAATGAACTATCCATGATTTGCGACAAAGCAAACATCAACGTTTGGGAGTTAATACGTTTAGCCAATAAACATCCCCGTGTAAATATTTTACAGCCCGGTACAGGTGTAGGGGGGCACTGTATTGCAGTAGATCCTTGGTTTATTGTTTCTGAATTTCCTGAGGAATCGAAAATTATTCGAAATGCCCGTGAAATAAACAACTATAAAACGGAATGGGTGATTGAAAAAGTAAAGAATGCTGCGCTTCAGTTTAAAATTGATAATGGGAGAGATGCAATTATAGCTTGTATGGGGCTTGCATTTAAACCAAACATTGACGATTTGAGGGAATCTCCTGCCCTTAATGTTTCGGAACAATTACATACAGATGGATTTAAAGTGTTATTTGTGGAACCTAACCTTAAATCTTCTGATAAACTTAATTTAACATCTATTTCTGAAGCTAAGGATACTTGTGATATCATGGTCTTTTTAGTGGCGCATAAAGAGTTTAAGGGGTTGAATGGAGAAATCCAGATGCAAGTTTTGGACTTTTGTGGAGTACGGAATTGATTTATAGAAAATATTAATAGATGATTTATAAACTTATCTATAAAATTTGCTCAAATCACTATTACATAAAAACTACCTAATTTATGGGAGCTCGATTCTTTTTAGTAGAGGGTTAGAATATGCAGTGCTTTTCTTTGCCGCCCATCATCTCTCAAAATACGATTATGGTGAGCTGGAATATTATAAAAAAGTAATAGAGGTTGGCTCCTCGGTTTTTGCTTTTGGTTTTCCTGCGCTTATTCTCAGTTATACCAAAAGCAAGGAAAGTAAAAACTATTTTTTCCTCTTAGGGCTATTGTTTGTTCTTTTTGTTGCCGCCATTGCGGCCATTTTTTTTAGCTTTTTCAGTTGGTTGTTTCTGATTGTTCCTTTTATTTTTTATGCAATGTTTTTTACTGGGGGAATTGCACAATCATATTTTTTAGTCAGCAAAGGCAGTAATTACGCTTCACATTATAAAATACTGATTTCAATCCTTTTTTATGGGGTGATTTTTACCTCTATTTATTATTTTGATGTGGCAGGTTATGCTTATATATATGTTAATTACATATTGCTTCCGCTTTCATTTATTCAAGTAGCTGCGCTATTTTATCGTGAAAAGATTGTTTGGCAAAAAGTAAAAAGATATTGGAGGCTTTTTAAAAAGCTATTATTTAGCTCATTTACGTTAGTTGTAAGCAATTTTGCGAATATGATGTTTTTATATACAGACATATTTGTAATAAAACTACTATCTCGAAACCCCAATGTGGATATAGCAAATTATAGTTTCGCATTGAACATTGCCAATATGCTATTGCTTATACCCTTAACTTTAGTGCAAGTTGATATAGAAAAATTAAAGCTAAAACCAAACTATTTGAACGAAATAAATAAAAAAATCCTGATTTTAGTATTGACTGCTTCATTATTTTTATTGGGATTCTATTTTATATTGATTCACAAATTTTTTACAAATTACAGCAATACCATAAATATTTTCATTGTAATTCTATTGGCTAAAATATTTCATTCCCTTTCTTCATTATTCGGAACCAACCTGATAATTTTAAAAAAATTTAAGGAAAATTTATATATAAATATTGCAATGTTGCTTCTAAATATAGTTGTAAGCTATTTATTATATTTTCAATTTGATTTGATTGGAGTTGCAATGGCGAGTTTAATTTGCCTGATTATTAGATATTTTTTATTGTTTAAAATAAACAGAAAATCAGCACGAGTTTCATAAATGATAAAAAAAATTTCACATATAATTAGTTTTAATCAGTTTTTGGTATTATTACCTTTTATAATAATATATGCCGGAACCATTTTCCAAACTACTTTTAAAGAAATTACTTCCGTTAGTAAAGTATTGGCTTTTGGTTATATGCTGATTTATATTTCTTATAGCAGAAAAGTCAATATGAAACTTTTTTTGAGTACCCTTCTCTTTCTGCCCTTTTTAATTTATGGAATCTTCAACTCTTGGTCTTTTAAAGCTGGTCTTAGCGATGGCATTAGATATTTATTTCCAATAGTTGTTTTGTTTTATAGCTATTCTATTAAAGAACATTTTGGCATACTTTTAAAATTTATCGTCTTTTTTGTTGTGCTTAATTTTTTGGTTCAAATGCTCAATTATTTCAATTGGATACGAGGAGTTGAACAATGGTTTTATTATAAAACCGTAGATGGATTGGTATATTACAATCAAACAGCTGGTATTATAAGAGCTACCGGCACGGTAGTATTCTTTGGATTTCTTGGATTTATGAATTTAGTTGCGTTTTTTATAATTAAAACGTTCTATCAAGGGCGGTTTAAAAATGTCTTGTTAGGCATAACATTATTTATGTTGTTTGCAAGTGTTTCATTTAAAGCATTGGGGGCTTTCGTAATATTAATTCTGCTGTATTATTATAAAAAGATCTATAAACTTATTGTATCTACATTATTGTTACTGGTGGGAGCCTATATTTTATTTCCGGAAACTGTAAATGAGTTTTTTCAAAGTCTTTTATTACGAATCAGCCTGTACATAACTGAAGGAAACTCGGCCCGAAGTGAATCTTATAGGGTAATGTTCAATGAAATTGGAAACTTTAACCTTCTTGGTGAAGGTATAGGTGTTTTTGGTGGTCCGGCTTCAACTGCTTATGAATCTTGGTTTTATAAAAAAATAGGGTTTAATTGGTATGACACCGAATGGTTAAACCTAACAACAACAGACACATATCCGCCACATTTATTTGTTGAATTGGGAATACTTGGCGGACTTGTTTATTTATTGGTACTTGTTATCCCTCTTTTAAGAAAAAAAATTAACAAACGATATTTGTTGGTTTTTGCTATTTATTTCTGCTTGTTCTTTGATATGCTGTTCTCTTTTTCACTTAATAATTTGGATTATTTAATGTTTTCATTGGTCCTAGTTTATCCAATACTTTACTACACAACAGAGGATAGGCGCCAGAAAAACAACCCTCAGATAAACTATGGAGATTGAAAAGAAAACTAAGGTTCTTTATTTTGCAAATATTCCTGTCTCAAATGAGGAACGTTCTATTGGCGGCGCAACAGTTTTAGCAAAAAACATTTTAGATTTTATAACGAGAGATCCTCGTGTATTCATAACACATCAGCAAATCAGAACTTTTTGGAGAAATAAACTGCAACTTATTGACTATTTTTTTTGGGTCTTCCGTTTTCCTTTTGTTTCAAAAAAATATGATGTAATCAGTTTTCACGGCACCAAAGATTTTCATTTTACTATTGCTCCCTTTTTATGGTTGTGGGCAAAAGCGTTAAGAAAAAGAACAATATATCATTTTTTCGGTGGCAATTTTATGGATCAATATGAAGCTATGCCAAAAGCATTTCAATTTATATTAAAAAAAACCGTTTTAAAATCAGACACTGTATTTTTTGAAACAAAACAGCTAATGACTTTTTTTGAAAAACAAAATGTTCAAAATGCTGAATGGCTTCCAAATGCCAGAAAGCCAATTCAGAAGAATACTAATACGATTAATTTTGAAAAGAGGTTTGTTTTCATTTCTCGTGTAGTACCTCAAAAGGGAATTACAGAAATTGTTGAAGCAGCAGCCATGTTACCAGCAGATTATTCTGTTGATATTTATGGGCCCATAGATGACAGACATTATGAAAATAGCGTCTTTAAAGAATCCAGTGTTACTTATAAAGGAATGTTGCGACCTGATGAAATTGAAGCCACGCTCTCAAAATACGATGTGCTTTTACTTCCTTCCTATTTTGAAGGTGAAGGTTATCCAGGAATAATAATTGAAAGTTTGGCAATGGGAATTCCAGTGATTGCGACTCATTGGAAAGCTCTTCCAGAGGTTATTACTGATGGTTATAATGGTCTTTTGGTTCCAATTAAGGATTCTAAAGCATTGGCGCAAGCAATGCAACAGTTCAATCAAAACGACTATCCCGAATATCGTAAAAATGCTTTACAGAGTTTTGAAAAGTTCAATAGTGAGGTAGTATTCAACAGAATTATTGAAAGTTATATAAAAGAATGAATCCATTCCCTTCAAATAAAACTATGTTAATAACCATACTGTTGGTTACGTTGGGATTTGGAATAAAATTCATCTCTTCCTCAAATCAACAATTTTTTCAACTGAATTTTGATTGGGATAAGGAACAACCAATAAAAGACTTAGGCACTGTAATACTTGATTCTGTGTCTTACAATTATGTGAAGGTTAGGAATACTGGTTTTCATCCAGATCCTCAAAACACCTATAAACTATCAAACAACAGTAACAGTTATTATTTTCGCTATGTCTACATTTTAATGAATGACAGAACTATTCAATTTAAAGGCGTAGAATGGATAACTGATATTCCCGAATCTACAAACACCGAATATAAAATTGAAGAGGTCTTTCTGCCCTTAAAAGGCGGGGCAGGACCATCTGTGGTTACTTTAGGAGACAGATTACTTCTAGAAAATGAAGCAAAATATTATAGAAAGGATTTAAGAAACCTATATCCTGTAATTTATAAAGGCGAATACTACGATGTTTTTGATTTTCCACATGAGGTTGTCAAAACCAATACTTCAACAAGTATTTTGGCGCAAATTAAAAGGATACCGAAGGCTGAGTATTACGTTTTAATGTTTGGAACCAATGAGAATTTAGATTCAATGCAAACGTTTAAAAAAAATACAAAGGAAATCGTAGAAACACTACAAGCTAAAACACCACAAAAAATTGTTTTAATAACACTTCCACCTTCAAAGGATACTATAGTAAATCAAAGAAATAAAGAGATCAACAATGTGTTTTTGGAACATTCAAAAACCAACGATTTTGAATTGATAAATACATTTAAATTATTTTCAGAAAATATTGACAAGTATATCCGGAAAGACGGTATTAACATAAGTAGAGATGGGTACTATGAACTTGCAAAGGAAACAGCCAAACGTATAAAATGATGCTAAAGAACGAACTTTTACGCGACATGATTTTTTATTGGTTGTTAGCGTTTTGCCTCATAACATTGCCTTTTCCTGATTATAGTTTTAATTCGCAAGCAATAATTGCATTCTCTATTTATTGGGTTTTTTATAATTCTTTTGCAAAGAAGAAGAAACTTTTCCTTCAGAATAAACTTCCAATACTTTTGCTTTCCAGTTTGTTTTGGGTACCACTATTGGGCGCTATTTATTCCAACAACCTAGATGCTACAATAGATGAATTGCAACTTAAACTCCCTTTTTTGGCGTTCCCCGTATTGCTGCTTACTGTTCGATTAAAGAATTCCCGTCCTTTTGTGATGAATCAATTTTTATTAGGGATTTTGGCAGCATCCCTTCTCGCGCTGGCCAAAGTAGGATATTTTAAAATTAACAACCTTGGCAATTATTTTTATTATAACAAATTCTCTGAATTTTTAGATAAGCACACAACCTATTTCTCATTATTTGTAGTAATCTGTTTGTTATGGATATTATGGTTGTTTGTAAACAGAAAAGCCAATAAATTACTCTTGATTTTTGGAGCTTTGGCATTGTTATATGTATTCTATTTGCTCAGTGTTCGCATAAGTATTATAGCTTTGGCTATAGGTAGCTTAACAATCATTTTGAGTTCTATTGCATCAACTTGGAAAAGAGTTTTGGTACTTATTATTATTCCAGTTCTTTTGGGCTCTATTTACTTTACGCCTTATTTTCAAAAACGGTTTGAACCAAGTACTACAGAAACAGCCCAAATAAGTGATATGAAATTTAGGCAGTTGCACTGGAAAGCAGTTTTGGAAACCATATCCCAAAACAATATATTTCTTGGCTACGGAACACGCAGCAGTAGAGACTATTTATATAATAAATACAAATCTTATAGCCTTACCTCAGCCTATAAAGAGGGCTATAATGCCCACAACCAATATTTAGAAGTTTTCTTGGAATTTGGACTATTGGGATTCGTGATTTTCTTGGCCTTGATTCTTTATTTACTGTGGGTTTTTAAAAGGAACAAGGACTATTTTGCACTAAGCATTTTAATGGCTTTTCTGGTTTATATGCTCACAGAATCCATTTTCCAAAGGCATAGTGGGATTGTTATTTTTTCGTTTTTGATTGCTTTATTTTTAAATGAAAATATCTCAAAAAAGAAGCCTATTTTGAAAAATTAAATTTATTATTCTTTAATAAACTTCTTGACAGTACTGTTGTTTTGGTCATCAGTCATTTTAAGCAAGTAAACGCCACTTCTTAGGCTGGAAACATTTATTTCAGTTGTATTCTGGTTTTCTTCAAAGAATACATTTTGCCCCATTGTATTAAAAATTCGAACACTTTTTAAATTATAATTTGAACTAATGTACAGGTTATCTTTTACAGGGTTAGGAAACACATTTATTTCAACATTCTCTAATTCAACTATACCTAAAATACATTCATCACCGATATTTTCATTATATCCAGTCCAGGAGTCTTTACACCAGCCAAAAGAACTATTACAGGTTTGATTTGAAGCATAATTAATATTATCTACAGTAATACATGTCAAACCAGTGTTATTCAAAGTTTGAAGATCAAATAGATTATGATTGTTTCCATTTTTGATATTCAAAGATGTTAATAGGTTACTGTTACATGTTAACCGTTCCAGATTATGATTGTGACTCATATCTAGACTGCTTAACTGGTTATTATCGGAAGATAAAAATTTGAGATTAGGATTTTCAGATAAATCTAAATTCGTTATTTGGTTAGACCAGCAAGATAAATCTTCAAGATTCGGATTTTGTGTTACGTCTAGATTGCTTAATTGATTATCACCACAATTTAAATAAACAAGATTTGTGTTTTGAGTCAAATTTAAATTAGTTAGAAGATTATCGGCACAATATAAATATTCAAGATTCGGGTTTTGTGATATATCTAAACTCGTCAATTGATTACCAATAGCATTTAATGATTCAAGATTTGGGTTTTGGCTTACATTTAAACTGCTTAATTGGTTATATGCACAACTTAAATCTACTAGATTCAAGTTTTGTGTTAGATCTAAACTTGTTAATTGCGAAGAATTGCAGCTTAAATAAACGAGATTTGGGTTTTGACTTACATCTAAATTTGTTAAGGGGTTAATATAACACGAAAGGCGTATAAGTTTTGAGTATTGACTTACATCCAAATTAGTTAATAGGTTTCTACCTATAAATAAGATTTCAATATTTGGATTTAGGTTTACGCTTAAGTTGTTTATTTGGTTATCTCGGCAGCGTAAATCCAGAATATTCGTAAAATATTGTATTCCTTCCAAAGAAGAAATATTCTGTCCATCAACATTAAGCCCTATTACAGCTTCGGCTTCACTTACTTGTATTTCGCCATCATTGTTGGTGTCTGCATCTATATCTCCAACCCCATTTCCATTTGTATCTACACAATTTGTATTTACCAATGCATTTTTAAAATTTGCATCAGGAAAATTGATAATCTGGCTATAACAAACCGAAGAAAAGATCAATAATATAAAAGTAATTGTTTTCATAATTTTTAGGTTTTAAAAACAAGTGGCCTATTCTTTAATAAACTTCTTAACAGTACTGTTGGTTTGGTCATCAGTCAATTTAAGCATATAAACGCCGCTGTTTAGGCTGGAAACATTTATCTCTGTAGTATTCACATTTTCTTTAGAGAATACTTTTTGCCCCATCGTATTGAAAATTTGAACTCTTTTTAAATTATAATCTGAATTAACGTTCAAAATATTCTTTACAGGGTTAGGGTAGAGATTGAAAGCGGAAAAATCTTGTGTTGAGGTACCTAAAACAAAACCACATGCTTCCGCAACTACAACAGCTGTTTCACAACCACTGGCATTGTTATTAATTTCATGAAAATAAGGGCTTTGATGTTCCTCTAAAAAAGTACAGATACTTTCAAAATTGCAAACTCCAAGATTGGGGTTCTGTTGTATAATAATTTTTGAGATAGAGTTTGGATCAATATTTTCAACTCCTTCTAGCGAAGCTAATTGTGCATTATCTTCTATTTGAAATTCGCCATCTCCCAAACTTGTTAAGCTGGAGAGACCAGAAATGTCATTAAGATTATTGTTTTCAATAATTTTTAATGAACCATCTATTGAGGTTAAACTACTTAAACCATTTAGATTGGTAATGTTTTTATTGTGAGAAATTGTAAGATTTCCCCCAACCGTGCTAAGATTTTGCATTTCCGGAATTTTTGGCAGTAACTCATTTCCATCAATAGATAAATAATTACCCACTGCATTGAGATTATTAAAATCAACTACAGTTTCCAAGACAGGGTTATTATTAATTATAAAATAATCTCCCACGTTTTCAACCAAACTGAAACTTGTTATTTCTTCTAGCACTTCATTATTAATAATTTCAAACCTATTTACTTGTGTTACATTGGGAAAAATATCTATAGTTTGAAACGAATCATTATTGTCGAAATGGAAATATTTTAAAGAATTTACATTAGGATAGGGAATGATACTAGTAAGAGAGGTGTTATCTGCACATAGGAAACCAACTACGCCTGACGCATTAGGAGCTATTTTTACGGATGAAAGCAGTTCATTTTGATAAATCTGTATATCAAGATCAAGAGGTGATGCATTTTCAAAAATATTTATACTCTGTAAGCTTTGGTTATTTTTAAATGTTATGTACACATCTTCGGCAGCTCCACCAAAGCCAGTAATTGTGCTTAGGTTGTTGTTTTCTGACGCCCAAAGGACTCCTTGATTCATGCTATCAAAATCAGTAATGGTTTGTAAGCTGTTATTGTCAGTTATAAAAATTTTTGCATCTTGTAGGGAATTAAAACCAGAGATTGTCTCTAATTGTGAGTTGCTACGAATTCTTATCTCTTCTGCCGTTTCAAGGCTTTCAAATCCGCTCAGAGTGACTAAGGAAGGATTTAAATAAACATTTAAAGTATATTTAATAACTGAAAGATTGTCAATTCCTTCAATGCTTTGCAGGTTATTATTCTGAAAAATATAAAATCCTCCATTGATAGTTTCCAAATTAGTTAGCCCTTCTAAATTTACTAAAGATTGATTATTACTAATTATTAAAACATCTGCCCCATTACTTTGACCTATACCATCAATTACCTGAAGGTTGTTTAATCCTGCTAAATTAACTAAACTCCCATTAGTATTAATTCTCATAGTTCTGCTTATATAGCTTAGGCCCTGTAAACCATCTAGATTTATCAAATTTGAATTCCCACCTATAACCAACATTTCTAAGGAAGTTAAGTTTTCCAAACCTTGTAAACTTGTTAGCATATTACAACGCACTATTTCAAGAAAACGAGCTGTTGTCAAGTTTCGTAATCCATTTAAAGATGTGAGCGAACCATTGTCTCTAATATATATACGTTCACTGGTAATAATACCTTCTAAACCATCTAAACTTTCAAGCGAATTATTATCCAAGATATAAAGAACAAAAGTATTTGAATCTATATTTAAATTTGCGAGTGGCTGTATACTTGTCAGTCCATCACAATTTATAATACTTAGCGCCGATAATTCAGATAAATTACTGAGTTCATTAATGTTGGTCAATAGCGGACTATCATAAATTTTATATTCGCCACCCACAAAATTTATATTATGCAAACCATATAAACTAGGGAGAAAATCACTCTGTACATGCAAAAGTCCACTTACCGAGGTTAGTTGTGCAAGCCCGTTTAAGTTATATAAAACTCCGTCTATAAATAAATTACCATTAATTGAAGTACAGCCAGGATAATTAATTGCAAAATTGTCAATATCTGCCTGTGAAGTTAAATGTATAGACCCCCCGCCACCACATTGAGCATTTGTTATTGAAGTCAATGAAAAGACAAAAATTAATAGTGCAAATTTTTTCATAATAAATATTTTAAAACTTTTGTTCTAACTTTTCCTTAATTTAAATTTCAAAATCTCTTTCAAAAAACCTTAAAGAAATGAATCAAGTTAAATATACAGATTAAATCATAGATATTAATTATCTTAAAGAAATAATGGAAAAAGGTATTCTACCATTTCTTTTTTTAAACAGTATATTTGCCCCAATTTTCAAAGCAAATTTTGCCAAACACTAGAATCCAAATCCTAAACACCACCATAGACAACCTCTCCATGCAAGAAACCCTTGCCCTGGTGCAGGAAAAAATCCAGGCTGGGGAACAGCTCCATCACGTAGTTGTAAATGCGGGAAAAGTGGTATCCATGCAGAAGGATTCCGAACTTCGGCAAAGTGTAAACCAAAGTGATATCATCAACGCCGATGGGCAAGCCGTAGTTTGGGCCTCGCGCTTTTTGCGTAAACCCCTAAAGGAACGTGTCGCCGGTATAGACCTTATGGCCAATCTTGTGGAAATGGCGCATAAGAATAACTATAAAATATTTCTGTTCGGCGCAAAGGAGGATGTGGTGAAAACGGTAGTTGAAAAATATTCCGAAATCTATTGCCCAAATATTATTGCAGGATATAGAAATGGTTATTTCAGTCCTTCGGAAGAAAAGGAAATAGCCCAGCAAATAGCAGATAGTGGCACACAAATGCTTTTCGTGGCCATTTCATCACCCATCAAGGAAAACTTTCTATTTAAATATCGCGACATCCTTAAAAACGTAAACCTCATTATGGGCGTTGGCGGTAGTTTTGACGTAGTTGCGGGCAAAACGAAACGGGCGCCCACTTGGATGCAAAAGGCAGGACTGGAATGGTTTTATCGCTTTGCACAGGAGCCAAGACGTATGTGGAAACGCTATTTGGTCGGTAACTCCAAGTTTATTTATCTCGTGTTAAGAGAGCGCTTTTCTAAAAAATAGAAGCGAATTACTGTATCATAGGTCGGGTCACAAAAATAACCCAGCCAAGGATACTCCATAGCAAAGCCATAGCAAAGCCATAGCAAAGTCATTAAAACGTAAGAAAATAGCCCTTTTTTCCTACAAATAAAATTTCTTTTAATAACCCTTTGAAGGTTCTTGGTTTTGCGAACAAAAATTTAGTTGAATATCCTGCCTTCCGTCTAAAATCTCCTGTCTAAAATCCAATATCTCGCAAGAGTTTTCTATCTTCCCCTAAAATTTAAAAAAACACAATTTTTCCCCCATGAGGATCCTGCTCGCTGCCATATACCCTTATGCCTTCCTGCTGCTATACCTCATCATCCCTTTTGATAATTATATTCGGGCCTTGCCCAATATTCTTATGGCAATTTTGGTGGTTGCCTTCCCTTTTATTGTTAAAAAGGAAGATTTCAAAAAGTTAAAATCGCTCCCTATAGCTATTTTCCTCGGCCTTTTTGTCTATTTGTTGATTGACTCTTTTGGAAGCGGTAGGTTGCAGGATGATTTCAATATCATCAAAAAAGTGCTTATTGCCGTCGGCCTGGCCATCCTTTACATTCCGGTGGCCGATGTCAGGAAAATCAACAGCGCAATAATCTTTTCCGCCCTTGCGGCCATTATTTTTTCGGTCTTTAACTTCGTTCTTATAACCGATGCCACGGGAAGCTTTGCCCTTGGGGACTCTCCACAGGTTGTGGAATCGCTGTTGATAGATAGGTTGTACCTGGGCCTTCTCTGCACCTTCAGTATGCTCATTTCCTTCCAATCCATTCAGAAAAAATACCATCCCAACAACAATTACTATTTGGCCAATATTTTGGTCAATGCGGTTTTTATCGTCTTGATCGCATCAAAAATAGCGGTAGTGGCCCTATTCTTTTTAATATTGATCAAACAGTTTTACGGCCAGCGAAAAATTTGGAAACTAGTTACCGCTATTGCCACGATCGGCATACTCATGAGTCTGTTCTTTATTATCAAGAATGAAAAGGACTATCAATCTATCCAGACAGAAAACACTAAAAATCCACCCGCGATTATTGAGAATTCAATGACGTATGAGTTACGGGCGGTCGTCTGGAACTGCGCAGTAAATGTTATTCAGGATAAAGGTTTTTCCCTCACTGGAATCGGTTTTGATGCTACCAAGGATCAATTGGCGGCCTGTTATGAAACCCAAATTACCAATATTGAAAAAAGGGAAAAATTTGTGGCACAACGTTATAATACCCACAATCAGTTTTTGGACTTCTATTTAAGTGCGGGATTTATAGCGCTCTTGCTTTTTTTGGTCTTTATGGGCGTTAGTTTCATTAAGATCCGACATCAATTTTTTCCCACGGCTATGTTGGCCATTCTACTGATGTATTGTATGGTAGAAAACCTTTTTCATCGGCAGATTGGCGCGTACTACGTAGGTTTTATCCTAATTGTATTGATGACCGGTAAGCACACGGAGAAAACAACGGAATAAAAGCCTAATAAAAGAATTTCAAATTGTACTTTTGCGCTTTGATAACAAATCCAACCTTTTCAATATTAGAAAAGAAAGAAGAAGATAAATGAAAATTTCAGTAATAGGAACAGGTTACGTAGGCCTCGTTACAGGAACCTGTTTGGCAGAAACGGGTAATGAGGTAATCTGTGTAGATGTCGACAAAGCAAAAGTAGAAAAAATGCGAAATGGCGAAGTACCCATCTACGAACCGCATTTGGACGTACTTTTTGAGAGAAATATAAAAGCGAACCGTTTAAAGTTTACCACTTCGTTGGAAGAGGGCCTCGCACATGGCGATATTATCTTTTTGGCACTCCCAACCCCAGAAGATGAAGACGGCTCGGCCGACCTTTCCTACGTTTTGAACGTTTCTGAAGAAATAGGCAAAAACATTAGGGAATATAAGGTAATCGTTGACAAGAGCACGGTGCCGGTGGGTACTGCCGAAAAAGTGTACGCCGTAATCGCTGAAAATGCTCCATGTGAATTTGATGTGGTCTCAAACCCTGAGTTTCTTCGCGAAGGCTTTGCCGTAGATGATTTTATGAAACCAGAGCGGATTATTGTGGGCTCTAGTAGTGAAAGAGCCACAGCTTTGATGAAAAAGCTCTACAGTCCATTTGTGCGTTCGGGCAACCCCATAATCGTAATGGACGAAAAATCTGCAGAGCTTACCAAGTATGCGGCAAATTCCTTTTTGGCCACCAAGATTACCTTTATGAACGAGATTGCCAATTATTGCGAAAAAGTGGGCGCCGATGTAGATATGGTTCGCGCTGGGATGGGAACCGATAGCCGCATTGGCAAGCGTTTTCTCTTTCCGGGAATTGGTTATGGAGGCTCTTGTTTTCCAAAAGATGTGAAAGCTCTTAAAAAAGCTGGAAAGAACGAGAATTATGATTTCAAAATTCTCAAGTCGGTAATTGAGATAAATTCAGCCCAAAAAACCATCCTACTTCCGAAGATTGAAAATTATTTCAAAAATGGTTTAAAGGGAAGAACCATAGCCGTATGGGGGCTTGCATTTAAACCCGAGACCGATGACATTCGCGAAGCCCCGGCAATCGATATGATGGAAGGTTTGCTGGACAAAGGCGCAAAACTTCAGGTGTTTGATCCAGAGGCAATGCCGAATATTAAAAAGCGTTTTGGAGATAAATTGCATTATTCAGAATCTATGTATGCCGCCCTTGAGGGAGCTGATGCACTACTGATATGTACCGAATGGAGCATTTTCCGCACCCCGGATTATGGTAGGCTGAAACAATTGTTGAAAAACCCCGTTGTTTTTGATGGAAGAAACCTATACAATGTAAATGATATGGAAGCGGAAGGTTTTACCTATGTCTCCGTAGGAAGAAAGGCGGTAAATGTATGAAGAAACGTGTCCTAATAACCGGGGCTGCTGGATTTTTGGGCTCGCACCTCTGTGATAAATTTATAGCTGAGGATTTCCACGTTATCGGGATGGACAATCTCATTACCGGCGACCTTAAGAACATCGCCCATCTTTTTAAATTGGAGGCTTTCGAGTTCTATCATCACGATGTTACCAAGTTTGTGCACGTTCCCGGAAGTGTGGATTACATTCTTCATTTTGCCTCTCCCGCAAGTCCGATAGATTATTTGAAAATACCGATCCAAACTTTAAAGGTAGGTTCCCTGGGCACCCACAATCTTCTCGGTTTGGCCCGGGAAAAAAAGGCGCGCATCCTCATTGCCTCTACATCAGAAGTTTATGGAGATCCACAAGTACATCCCCAAACAGAAGAATACTTTGGAAATGTCAACACTATCGGTCCACGCGGGGTTTATGATGAGGCCAAGCGCTTTCAGGAATCCATAACCATGGCTTACCATAGGTTTCATGGTTTAGAAACACGAATTGCTAGAATTTTTAATACTTACGGTCCACGCATGCGCCTTAACGATGGGCGTGTTATCCCCGCCTTTATAGGGCAAGCCTTACGCGGGGAGGATCTTACGGTTTTTGGGGACGGTACGCAAACGCGTTCGTTCTGTTATGTAGATGATGAGGTGGAAGGTCTTTACCGTTTGTTATTAAGCGATTATGCATTGCCGGTAAATATTGGCAATCCCGAAGAAATAACCATTCTCGATTTTGCAAAGGAAATAGTGAAACTTACGGGAACAGAGCAAAAAATCATCTTCAAGCCTTTGCCGCAGGATGATCCTATGCAACGCGAACCGGATATTTCAAAAGCGAAAGAAATATTGGGATGGCAACCTAAAATTTCTCGGGAAGAAGGAATGAGGAAAACATTTGAGTATTTTAAAAATCTTTCAAAAGAAGAGCTTTTTAAAAGCGAGCATAAGGATTTTTCAAAGCACAATAAATAAGATTAAATGTTTAAAAGCGGAAGATATTCAGGATTGTTAAGGCCTATTTCATACGGAATAGACCTTTTCTTTATCAATTTTTTTGCTTTTCAGTCCTTCGGCCAGCCTTTTCCCTATTTCAATTATGTGGTTTATTTAACGATAGCCTGGCTTATTCTCTCCTTGCGTTTGGGGTTTTATGAAATTTACCGTTTTACCCATTTATCGAAAATCATGTCTTTGATAGGAAAACAAAGTGTCGTTTTTCTCTTGATCGTATTTTCTTTTTTCGGGTTTTATAATGAATTGACTACCTCAGCTTCTACTATTTTCAATTACATTCTGTTGGTAATTCTTTGTGTAACCATTGTGAAATTGGGTGTTTTCTTTCTGTTGAAGAAATATCGTTTACACTTAGGAGGAAATGTGCGTAAAGTCGTAATTATCGGCCTAAACCAAAAAACGGACCAGTTGCGTAAATTTTTCACCAATAATCCTGTCTATGGCTATAAATTATATAAAACTTTTGACCTAAAAGGGCCGGATAAAGTTACCATAGAAGAATGCATGGATTATATCCTCAAAGAGGAAATAGATGAGGTGTACTCTTCCGTTGCGGAAATTAACAACAAAGATTTGATAAAGCTCATTGATTTTGTGGACAATAACCTCAAGGTATTAAAATTTCTTCCGGACAATAAAGAAATCTACAGCAAAAAACTGGACTTTACCTATTACGGGGTACTGCCCATTCTTTCCATGCGGAAAATTCCTATGGATGAACCATTTAACAAGTTCTTAAAGCGAAGTTTTGACATTTTGCTTTCTCTTTTTGTTATTGTCGGGCTCTTATCATGGCTAACTCCAATTCTTGGACTGCTGATTAAGTTAGAATCAAAAGGCCCCGTATTCTTTAAACAAAAAAGAAACGGCCTCGATTATAAGGAGTTTTATTGCTATAAATTCCGTTCCATGCGGCCCAATCCCATGGCACACTTGGAGCAAATAAGAAAAGGCGACGAACGTGTTACACGGGTGGGAAGAATCATTAGAAAAACCAGTATTGATGAACTGCCACAGTTTATAAACGTTTTAAAGGGCGAAATGTCCGTTGTAGGCCCAAGACCGCATATGGTGAGCCATACCCATATGTATGCGGAACGGATTGACAAGTTTATGGTACGTCACTTTATTAAACCGGGCATTACGGGCTTGGCCCAAGTTAGTGGATTTCGAGGTGAGGTGGAAGACGACAACCACATTATAAATAGGGTAAAATATGATATTTTTTATCTCGAAAATTGGAGCCTTTTTCTCGATCTAAAAATTGTCTTCCAGACTATCATAAATGCACTTCGGGGAGAAGAAAAGGCATATTAAATTCTTTCCATCGTGGTGATAAAACCTTCAAATTGTTTCTGGAAATTAAAAGCAGAAACGGAATTTCTTTGAACCTGCTCTTTCGGAAATCGTCTTAACTCTTCCTTTGAAACCGTATTGATAAACTCTTGCAGAGCGCTATGGTCATTTACCGGAACAGCCCACCCGAGCTCATTACTTTTTACTATGTCTCCCCCTTCCCCACCCCCAAAATAAAGTACTGGCAGCCCCAAACGAGTATATTCAAATATTTTTGAGGGAACGGAACCGTAAATCCTTTTCATCAAAGGAATAAAGGCAATATCATAATTTTGTAATTCTTTATGTAATTCCTCTCTGTCCACTTCCCCATAAAAGTGGATGTTCTTCTTTTGCAAATTTTTAATTTTTCCGGCTTCAGGTCCAGCTCCGTAAATATGAAGAGTTACACTTTCTGAAAAAGAGATATGTTGACAGATTTCAAAAATTCCCTGGGCAACCCCTAATAAACCTGCATAAACGATTTTAATTTCAGAAGATGGTTTGTGTTCTGGAATTAAGGGAACTCTGAAGTTTGGAACATTGCGATATAAAAAAGTTGGTTTCTTTACATTTTGGGAAATATGCTGAAGAATCTCTTCCGATTGGCCGATAATCAAATCGGCGTTATTATAACAAAAATGTTCCATTTTCAGCAAAAGTGAATAATACCAACCTTCTCTCAAAAGCCCCATTTCCAAACCAGCCAAAGGCCAAAGGTCTGAAACATTCAGGATTATTTTTTTGGAAAACAACTTTCCCAAACAAGTTGCGGTAAATCCAACAAATACCGGGGAATATTGGATAAATATTTTTTTAGGGGTTTTTGAAAAAATAAAGAATAAAATCAAGCTGAGCGAAAAAGAAATCATAGAGAGCAACCTCACAAATTTGTTGGCAGAATTGCTGGGCCAAATCCACAGCCGTTTTATTTTTCCGAAGTAGGTGTTTTCCGTTGTAAAGATTTTACCTCTGTATTCCTGAAAAACGTTACCAGTTGGATAATTTGGCAAGGGACACACAACTGTAACCTCAAAACCATCGTTTCCCAATGCCTCTGCAAGGCTGGAAATCCTATTGGACGCTGCACCCTTTTCAGGAGGAAAATAGTTGGTTATTAAAAGGATTTCCTTTTGCACGCCTTGATTGTGATTAATTTTCAACCAATGAAACAAACTGTTTCAGCTTCCCGCTCGCCGTCCTGTCCAACTGTGTTTTTCTATGGAATGTAAATTTCAATCCCGGCTCTAAAAATTGGACAATGGTTTTTGAGATAAAACTTTTCTTTTCTTCGGTCAGCTCGGTTTTGCTTACATAATATATTTCAAAAGTATCAATCTTTGTTTGAATTACTTTAAACTCCTGAATATTCCCGCTTTCCTCCATTATTTTTTTGGTAATCACATAAAAAGTCATTCCAGCAGCTTTTTTTCCGCTTGGCAGGATTGCGAAATCATTTGTTCTTCCGGTCAGTTTATTAAGAATTGGCTTTTTAAAAGTGCTTTTTTCGCTCAGTGAACCGTAATCGCCAATTTCATAACGGATAAACGGATGTGCTTTGTTGTGTAGCGAAGTTATCACAATGCGTCCTTTTTCGCCCAATGGCAACGGTTTATCGGCTTCATCCAATATCTCAACAAAAAGTGTTTTGGAATCCACTTCCCATTCGCCGTGAGGGTTGGTAAAGGCAATTACTCCGGCTTCCGAGCAGCCGTACTCATTCACAATCGGAACGCCCAACTGGTTTTCAAGCAAAATTTTATCAGCCTCAAAAAGCATTTCGGATGTAACGATACACACCTTCAGCGTTGGACAGACATTTTTTAAGATGATATTCTTGTCCTTCAAATATTTCGCAAAGAGCACAATGCTACTGGTATAACCGTTAATGTACTCAAAAGGTTTTTGTTTATAGACTTTCAACATTTCATCGAGAGCCCTTTCTGAAAGGTCGTTAATTGAAAATCTGTGGCGTTTGGCCAAAAAGTCCTTCATCCGCACCGTTTTATTTTCAACGGTATCTAAAGGAATTCCGTAATAGCGCGCCTGCAACGAACTGTTGAAATCTATACCGTACCACCCAAACCGCTCCATGTGGTAAGCCCACGTAATGGCGTGGCTGTACTTGTCCTTCGCAAAACGGATGGGGTTGCCGCTGGAGCCAGAGGTTTTGTTTGTGTAAACATTTTTTTCCGAAAAACCCTTTGAAAGTCGCTCCTTCAGCGGAATTTGAAAATCTGCTTTCTTCAAAATAGGCAGCGATTCCCAAGTTGAAAAACCGTCTTTCACTTTCTGGCGATAAAAAGGGTTGTTTTTTAAATGATAGGTTACAATTTCGGCCCTTTTCGCTTTCAAAAATGCTTCGTAGTCTGTTTCATTTATTTGGGAAATTTGAAGCAATTCTTCCTTGGCCCTTTTAATAGGGAAACGTTTCAGAAAAAGGGAAATATCGAATAGTCTCAAAAGATTATTTCAATTTAAGTTGAAACCTAAAAATTCGCAAAGTCAAATTCGCTTCAAATAAATTAGTGGTTCAAGGTACAAACAATTATTTTTGACACCGAAACAAAACATCTCAATTATGAATATTCTCATCCTTGGTTCCGGTGGCCGCGAACATACTTTTGCATACAAAATTGCGCAGAGCAACCGTTGCGAAAAACTTTTTGTAGCGCCCGGAAATGCCGGAACTGCTTCCATTGCAACAAATGTGGATTTAAAGGTCACCGATTTTGTGGCGGTGAAAAAATGCGTTGTTGAAAATAATATTGAAATGGTTATTGTTGGCCCCGAAGACCCCTTGGTACACGGCATTGCTGATTATTTTGCTGAAACTTCGGAATTGCAAAATATAATGTTAATAGGTCCTTCTAAACGCGGCGCTTTGCTGGAAGGCAGCAAACAGCGCGCTAAGGAATTTATGATGCAGCAAAACATCCCCACTGCGGCTTATAAAAGTTTTACTGTGGAATCACTGGAAGCTGGAAAAGCATTTTTGGAAAATTTAAATCCACCCTATGTTTTAAAAGCAGACGGACTAGCCGCCGGAAAAGGGGTTTTGATTTTAAAGGATTTAAACGAAGCCAAGCAGGAGCTCGAAAATATGCTTACGCACAACAAGTTTGGCGAAGCGAGTTCCAAAGTGGTAATCGAGGAATTTTTGGACGGAATTGAGTTGAGCGTTTTTGTACTAACAGATGGAAAAAATTACAAAATCCTACCCACCGCAAAAGATTACAAACGCATTGGCGAAGGCGATACAGGCTTAAATACCGGCGGAATGGGCGCCATTTCCCCAGTACCATTTGCAGATGAAGTTTTGATGAAAAAAATTGAGGACCGAATCGTGAAACCAACCGTGGACGGTCTTTCCGAAGAAAAAATAGATTATAAAGGCTTTGTTTTTATAGGTTTGATAAAAGTGGATAACGAACCCTACGTGATAGAATACAACGTGCGGATGGGCGATCCCGAAACCGAGGTTGTTTTACCGCGCATTAAAACCGATCTGGTTGATTTATTGGAAGCTACCTACCGTCAAAACTTGGGCAATTTCAACATTGAAATAGACGGCCGGGCCGCAACTACCGTCATGCTGGTTTCCGGAGGCTATCCCGAAGCTTACGAAAAAGGAAAGGAAATTTCAGGTTTGGAAAATGTGGAAGGTTCCATTGCATTTCACGCCGGCACAAAGCTTGAAAACGATAAAATTCTTACCAATGGCGGTCGTGTTCTGGCTATAACTTCCTTGGATGATGATTTCAGAAAGGCGCTAAAAAAATCCTATCAAAATATAGAAAAACTATCTTTTGACAGGATGCAATATCGTAGGGATATAGGTTTTGACCTATAATTAAATTACGGATTTTCGTCGTACGTGTAGGTAACCTCAGTATTTTCGTTGAATTCGCGAAGTTTACCTAGCCAATATATGAAGGCTGCCGCACCAATCAACAAAAATATCCACGAAAAAATATTGGCAAGCCACCAGCTGTCAAGCTCAAGCTTCATCAAAGCATCGTAGGGAATAAAAAGAAAATCTTCAAAAAGGGAAGCTATTCCTTCCCAAAAACCTTTCCAAGTCATATCTTTAATCTTTAGAAGGCAAAAATATAAAAATACCCCGTATGCTGACAAGCTTTTTTGGAAAATCTAACCCCATAAACTATTTAATTCTCGGTGTTTTTATAATTGCAGGTTATTTATTGGGTGCAATATCGCACAGCGAAATATTTATCACGCCTTCCCTATTGCTTACCCATTCTGCTTTCGTCATTTTCAGCGTGCTGATTATGTTGCTGTTGGATTTTATAATCAGAAAAAACCATCTCACCCAAAACAATACCTACGCCATATTTTTCTTCACCTGTTTTCTTACCATGTTGCCGATAATATTTCTTCAGCATAAAATAATATTGGCAAACGCCTTCCTTTTGTTGGCTTTGCGCCGCTTGATGAGTTTGCGAAGCGATAAGAATTCAGAAAAAAAAATTCTCGACGCCAGCATTTGGATTACCCTGGCTTCCCTGTTTTATTTTTGGAGTCTATTACTCTTCGTTCCACTGTGGATTGCCATAGTGCAGAAGCCCAATTCAACCTATAAACAAATGTTGGTTCCCATCACGGGATTTTTGGCGGTTTTTGTGATAAATACAGCATACCAAATGCTTGCAACCGATACGTTTTCCTGGTTTTTGAATTGGAAGGATGAGGTTGGTTTTGACTTTTCAGCCTATAATTCGGCTGCCATTTTGGTTCCCGTCACCATTATGCTCGCATTTTATATTTGGACCGCGGTATATCGAATTTTAAGAATCTCGAAGTTGTCGCTAAAGGAAAGACCCAACCACCTTTTGCTGCTGTATGTAAGCATAACCACTTTGTTCATAGCACTGGGAGCTCCTGAAAAGACTGGGGCTGAGCTGTTTTTTATTATGGCGCCTGTTGCGATAATAAGTGCCAATTATATTGAAAGTCCCGAAAAGGAACAATATCGGGAAAAGGATATGGCCGAATTTTGGTTTAAGGAAATCATGCTTTGGCTGGTTGTGATTTTGCCGTTTGTATTTCTGTTTTTATGATTGCGGTGAATCTCGAAAATATTGAAAAAGAACTAAAGCGCAGGCTTCCGTACCATTACAGTTGGGGCCAAAAGCAAAATGATGAATGGGACCGCTATACCAACTTTATTTACAGCACACAGGAGTGGGCGGAGTTAATTTTGAGAATGAAGCAGGCAATTGCAGAACATAAACTCGATAAACGAAGTTTGTTCAATTACGCCGCCAACCGCTGGTACAATTTCTGGAGCGCCGTGGCGGTGGAACATATTTTTTCTGAAACTGAAAATATAAAAATGGTAGCCCAAACCAAAGATTCCGAAAAGGATTTTTATCTCTTCGGAATTCCCTTTGACCATAAAACCTCCGTCTTTCCAAAACACTTCAACAAAACCTTTGAATACGCCCAAAATCATAAAAATGAATTGATAGAATGGCTCTACAAAAATCAAAGCGCCCAAAAGCGGCACCATTTCAAAAACCGTCTATTCATTGTGGTTTATGCTGAAAATGGCGAACATTGGAAATTGAAGGCTGAAATCGGTTTGCTAAAAAATGCTATTCAAAAATATATTGCTACTTTCCGGCCGGAACAGTTGCAATCATTTACTTTTGTTGACGGACAGCAAACTTTAAGCGATATTATCTGGGTTTCCAAATGAATTACATAGGCTCCAAACACAAACTCTCCTCCTTCATTTTTGAAACGGTAACCGAAACCTGCGGAAATGACCTTTCGCAAAAAACATTTTGCGACCTTTTTGCAGGAACTGGAATCGTAGGCAGAAACTTTAAACCACACGTAAAACACGTAATAGCCAATGATGTGGAATATTACAGCTATGTGCTGAACCGAAACTACATCGGTAATCATATTGCTTTTGATTACGAAGAATTCATAAATGAATTGAATTCGCTGAGCGGAAAAAAAGGCTTCATTTTTGAAAATTATTCCGAAGGAGGAAAAGCTGGAAGAAACTATTTTACTTTAGATAACGGACAGAAAATTGATGCGATTCGGATTCAAATTGAAGCTTGGAAAAAAACCTCAAAGATCACGGAAGACCAGTATTTCTTTTTGCTCTCTTCACTTTTGGAAAGTGCCGATAAGGTTGCGAACACGGCTTCGGTTTATGGCGCTTATTTAAAACACATAAAGGCTTCCGCAGCAAAAAAACTTGTCGTAAAACCCGCTGTTTTTCAGCAAACGGAAAATTCGCATCAAGTATTTCAACAGGACAGCAATGGGCTTATAAAGAAAATTAAAGGCGATATTCTCTATCTGGACCCGCCCTACAACGCAAGGCAATATGGCGCCAATTATCATTTACTGAATACTATCGCAAAATATGATACCTTTGTACCAAAGGGAAAAACGGGCCTGCGCGATTATTATAAAAGTGATTGGTGCAGGACCGGGGAAGTCCTTAAAAGTTTTGAGGAATTGATTGAAAACGCACAGTTTGCATACATTTTTCTGAGTTACAACAACGAAGGATTGATGGGCCAAAAGGAAGTGCAAAGGGTAATGGAGCGTTTCGGGAAATACACGTTGAAAACCAAAAAATACCAACGTTTTAAAGCAGATAAAACCGAAAACCGAAACCACAAAGCCACCGAAACTTTTGAGTATTTGCACATTTTAGAAAAGCATTTCGGCTCCGCTCAATGATCGGTGTCTGAGCGGAGCCGAAGACACAAATAAAAAATAACAATAAACAATAGATAATGTTCTCAGACAAAGCCAACAAAATCTTCGCAGAAGTTATAAATAAGTACCACGAGATAAACACTGTGGACCAAGCCTTCAGCAATCCGTACGACAAGGATTCAGAACTTTTAGAACATTTGCTGTATCGCAAATGCTGGATAGACACGGTTCAATGGCATTATGAAGACATAATCCGCGACCCGAATATTGACCCCGTTGCAGCACTGAAACTCAAGCGACAAATAGACGCTTCCAATCAGGACCGCACCGATATGGTGGAATACATTGACAGCTATTTCCTTGAAAAATTCAAGGACGTAAAAGTGAAGGACGATGCGACCATCAACACCGAAAGTCCCGCATGGGGCATTGACAGGCTTTCAATTTTGGCACTGAAAATCTATCATATGAACGAAGAGGCTACCCGTACCGATGCTTCCCAAGAGCACCAAATGGCCTGTAAAGCAAAGTTGAACGTGCTTTTGGAACAACGCGTAGATTTAAGCACCGCCATTAACCAATTGTTGGATGATATTGCCCACGGCAGAAAGTATATGAAAGTCTATAAGCAGATGAAAATGTACAACGACGACGAGCTAAACCCGGTGCTTCGCGGAAAGAAATAATATTATTTTAAACCTAACAGGTTTTGAAAACCTGTTAGGTTTTTAGAAATAAAATGCCAAAACCCACCCACATACTGGTAATCCGCCTCTCCGCCATGGGCGATGTGGCAATGACCGTTCCCGTACTTCGCGTTTTGGCGCAAACCTATCCCGAACTAAAAATTACGGTGCTTTCCCGCCCATTTTTCAAACCTTTTTTTGAAGAAATTCCCAACCTCGATTTTTTGGAAGCTGATGTGTATGGGGAACACAGCCGTTTCGGATTGATTAAATTGGCAAACCAAGCAAAGGATTTGGGAATTGACGCCGTAGCAGACCTTCACAACGTAATTCGTTCCAAAATAATAACGAAATATTTAAAGTTTAAGGGAATTGAAACCGCAACTATTGATAAAGGCAGAGCGGAAAAGAAAGCCTTGATTGCTGCCAAAGGCGAAAATATTTCACAATTAAAAACTACACATCAACGCTATGCAGATGTTTTTGAAAAGCTCGGTTTTCCTTTAGATTTAAACACATTTACCGTCCCGCCCCAAAAACGGTTGACGCCAAAACTCAACGGCCTTATTGGCGTAGAACCAAAAAAAATAATCGGTATCGCTCCTTTTGCCGCCCATCAAAGCAAAATGTATCCTTTAAGCTTAATGGCTGAAGTAATCCGCGAATTGGATAAAACCGACAAATACCGTATATTTCTTTTTGGTGGCGGAAAGAAGGAAATAAAGCAACTTCAACAACTTGAAAATCCTTTCGCCAACGTTACCAATGTGGCCGGAAAACTCACTTTTGAGGAAGAACTCGCCCTAATCTCAAATTTAGATCTAATGCTTTCCATGGATAGCGGCAACGGCCATTTGGCGGCTATGTATGGGGTGCCGGTTGTTACGCTTTGGGGCGTCACGCACCCTTATGCGGGATTTGTCCCTTTTAATCAGCCGGAAAGCAATCAATTAATGGCTGA
>Ga0209344_10001358_pt1 | contig 32395 bp, 34 predicted proteins | sample Cruoilmetagenom6_FD_187293 | JGI IMG/M metagenome (GOLD analysis project Ga0209344, IMG submission 187293) | Oil polluted marine microbial communities from Coal Oil Point, Santa Barbara, California, USA - Santa Barbara Oil Seep Sample 6 (SPAdes)... | ecosystem: Environmental > Aquatic > Marine...
GCGCGGTGCTTGTCTATATCTGGCTGCGCTTTGAATGGCAGTTCGCATTGGGCGCCGTGGTCGCGCTGGTGCATGACGTGGTGCTGACCATCGGCATCTTCTCGGAATTGCAGATACAGTTCGACCTGGCGATTATCGCGGCGCTTCTGACGATCGTGGGTTATTCGCTCAACGATACGGTGGTCGTCTTCGACCGGGTGCGCGAGAACCTGCGCAAGTACAAGAAGAAGTCGCTTGCCGAAGTGCTGAACCTGTCGATCAACGAGACGCTGAGCCGCACGATGATGACCTCGGTCACGACGCTGCTGGCGCTGCTGGCGCTTTACTTCCTGGGCGGCGATGTGATCCGTGGCTTCGTCTTCGCAATGATCTGGGGCGTCATCGTGGGCACCTATTCGTCGATCTTCGTCGCCAGCACGGTCCTGTTGTGGCTGGGCGTCAAGCGCGACTGGTCCAAACCGGATGCCAATCAGGGCAACCAGTTCGCAAACGTGGATGCCTGATGCGCTGCTCCAACTCGGGGCGACTCCCGGTCTGATCTGGTTGATGATCGCGATCGGCGCCGCAGGGATCGTGCGGGGCTTCACAGGTTTCGGGACGGCGCTGATTTTTGTCCCGGTCGCGGGCATCTTTCTTCCGCCGGCGGTGATCGTCGCCGTGATGATGCTGACCGGCCTTGCGAGCTCTGGTGCGTTGATCCCACGTGCGTGGGGCCAGGCCGACCGGCGCGAGGTCGGGCTTCTGGCCTTTGCAGCACTCTTGACGGTTCCAATTGGCCTCTGGCTCATGGCGCGGTTGGATGCACAGATGGTGCGCTGGATCGTCGCCGCGGTGGCGGGTCTCACGCTGCTTGCGCTGGTGACGGGCTGGCGGTTCTCGGGTCAGGTCTCGCGGCCCGGGCTGGTCGGGATCGGCGGCGTGGCAGGTGTTCTCGGTGGATTGACCGGCCTCACGGGACCGGCCGTGATCCTGTTCTACCTGGCCGGACAGGCCGCTGTGCAGTCGGTGCGCGCCAACACGATCCTGTTCCTCGGGGCACTGGATGTGGTGATCGTGGCCAACCTTCTGCTGCGCGGCGCCGTGGCATGGAGCACGGTGATCCTGGCGCTGGCGCTTGCGGTGCCCTATTTCATCACCACGCTGATCGGTCAGGCTCTGTTTGACCCGCGCCATGAGCGCACGTACCGATGGGCTGCCTATTCGGTGATCGCGCTGGCGGTCGTCAGCGGGTTGCCGATCTGGGAATAGGAGGCCGACCCATGCAGATTCACGAAGTCACCTTCCGCGAAACCACTCCCATCAACGGCTATGGCCCCGGCTTCTTCCGTGTCGGCGGCGAAGTGTTCCAAGGCGCGGTGATCGTTCAACCCGAACAGGCGCGTGCCTGGGAGGGCTACGCAGATGACGCCCCGCTTCTTGCGCTGGCGGGCATTGCCGATGTGCTGTTCATCGGCACCGGAGCAGAAACCGCGCATATCCCCGCCGATCTGCGCACCCGTCTCGAAGAGGCCGGACTTGGCGTCGAGGTGATGCATTCTGCTGCCGCCTGCCGGACCTATAACGTCCTTCTTTCGGAAGGGCGGCGTGTTGCCGCGGCCCTGCTTCCTGTGTGAATTGGCCGCGACTTGATCCAGCCCCTTTCCGCAGGTCCTGCTTTGGGTTAACGACACATTCATGGTGTTGAAGGTTTCAGATCTGACGATAGCGCGCGGCGGGATCAAGGTGCTCGAAGGGGTGTCCTTCGAGCTTGAGTCCGGTGGCGCGATCGTGCTGCGCGGCCCAAACGGAATCGGCAAAACCACGCTCCTGCGCACCATCGCCGGGTTGCAACCGCCTCTCGCCGGGCGGGTCGACGCCGACCCCGACAGCCTTGTCTATGCCGGGCATTCGGATGGTCTCAAGGCGACCCTGACGGTCGAAGAAAACCTGATGTTCTGGGCGCAGGTCTTTGGAAAAAAAGAGATTTCACAGGCCATCGACAGCTTCGAGTTGGGGCGGCTGGTCAACCGCCCGGCAGGATTGCTTTCGGCCGGACAAAAGCGTCGCCTGGGGCTTGCCCGGCTGCTTGTCACCGGCCGACCGGTCTGGATCCTCGACGAGCCGACAGTGTCGCTCGATACCGATGCAGTGGCGATGTTTGCAAGCGCAGTGCGTGCGCATCTCGCGCGCGGCGGCTCGGCCTTGATCGCTACCCATATCGACCTCGGCCTCCCCGAAGCGAAGGTGCTGGAGGTCGGCCCCTTCCGCGCCCGCGCCGCTGAAATCGACGATTTCGACGAGGCCTTCCTGTGATCGCGCTCCTGGTCCGTGATCTGAGGCTTGCGATGCGCGCGGGCGGGGGCTTCGGCCTCGGGCTCGCCTTCTTCCTGATCGTGGTCACGCTGGTGCCTTTCGGGGTCGGTCCGCAAAGCGAACTGCTGGCGCGTATCGCTTCCGGCATCCTGTGGCTCGGTGCGCTGTTGGCATGCCTTCTGTCACTGGACCGGATACTTGCTCTCGACTGGGAGGATGGCAGCCTTGATCTGCTGGCCACAGCGCCCTTGCCGATGGAAGCCATCGTCTCCATCAAGGCCTTGGCACACTGGCTGACCACGGGTTTGCCGCTGGTGCTGTTCGCGCCGGTGTTCGGGTTGCTGCTGAGCCTGCCCGAGCCGGGTTACATGCCACTCGTGCTGTCGCTCCTGCTGGGCACCCCGGCGCTCAGTGTTATCGGGACCTTCGGCGCCGCGCTGACCGTCGGACTGAAACGCGGCGGTTTGCTGTTGAGCCTGCTGGTTCTGCCGCTCTATGTGCCCACGTTGATCTTTGGCGCCGAGATGGCGCGGCGCGGGGTCGAGGGCTTGGACATCACGACGCCGCTGCTGATGCTGGCGGGGATCACCTGCGGCACGATTGCACTTTTGCCTTTCGCGTCGGCTGCGGTATTGAAGGTCAACCTGCGCTAAGGAAACGGGATTCGGAATGAACCTCAACGCTCTCTGGGCCTATGCGAACCCCAAGAAGTTCATCCAGGCGACCGACCGGGTTCTGCCCTGGATTTCGATCCTGGCGATCGTGTCGCTGGTTGTCGGGCTGGTCTGGGGGTTCTTTTTCACGCCTGAGGATTACCGTCAGGGGTCGACTGTAAAAATCATTTATATTCATGTGCCTAGCGCCCTCATGGCGATCAATGCATGGTTGATGATGCTGGTCACGTCATTGGTCTGGATCGTGCGGCGTCATCATGTCAGCGCGCTGGCGGCGCGGGCGGCGGCGCCGGTAGGGGCGGTGATGACGGTGATCGCGCTGGCGACCGGGGCGATCTGGGGGCAGCCGATGTGGGGCACATGGTGGGCCTGGGATCCGCGCCTGACCTCGTTCCTCATCCTTTTTCTGTTTTATCTCGGATACATGGCCCTTTGGGCGGCGATCGAGGATGGCGACACGGCGGCGGATCTGACCAGCATTCTCTGCCTGGTGGGGTCGGTCTTTGCGCTGCTCAGCCGCTATGCGGTGAATTTCTGGAACCAGGGATTACACCAGGGCGCGTCGCTGAGCCTCGACAAGGAAGAGAACGTGGCGGATGTCTTCTACTATCCGCTGCTGGTCTGCATCGCCGGATTTGTGTTACTTTTCATAGCCTTGGTGTTCCTGCGAACACAGACCGAAATCCGCGCGCGCCGCACGCGGGCATTGTTGGCGCGGGAGCGGATGGGATGATGCCGGAGCTGGGGAAATATGCCGAGGCGGTGCTGTCCTCTTACGGCGTGTCGATCGCATTGCTGTTGGTGCTGGTCTGGGCCAGCCTTCGGCGCGCAAGGCGCGTCAAGAAACAGCTTGAAGACATTGAATCGAAAGCGAAAAGAGATGGCTAAACTGTCGCCCCTGATGATCCTGCCGCCGGTCATTTTCGCGGGATTGGCGGTGCTTTTCTACGTCGGCATGCTGCGCGAGAACCCCGACGAGTTGCCCTCGGCGCTTAAGGGGAAATCCGCCCCGGCGGTTCAGGTGACGCAGCTGGGCGAAAAGAAACTGTTTAATGACAGTGACTTGCGCGACGGCGAGGTGAAGCTTGTGAATTACTGGGCCAGTTGGTGCGCGCCGTGCCGGGTGGAACATCCCAATCTTGAAGAACTTGCCGCGCAGGGCGTCACGATTTACGGCGTGAATTACAAGGACAAGCCTGCCAAGGCATTGAAATTCCTGAATGATCTGGGAGACCCTTACACCGCAATCGGCGCCGATTCAGGCGGGCGCATGGCGCTTGATTGGGGCGTTTACGGCGTGCCGGAAACCTATGTCATTGACGGAAAAGGAAAAATCATTCTGCGCTTTGCCGGGCCGATCACCGATCGCGTGATGCAAAACCAGATCCTGCCTGCCATCGAAAAGGCACGCTGAGTTCTGTACAAAACGTCCGTTTTGTACGCCGGTTTTGTACTCAAATCGCCGAAGTGCCGGAGAGATCGGTACAGAACTCCGAACCCATCCCTTCATCTGGCTGAAAATACCTCGGGGGGTCCGGGGGGCTGGCCCCCCGGCCTTGGCCTGCAGAATCGAAAAGGGCGGCCCGAAGGCCGCCCCTGATACCGATGCCGTCGTGCCGCAATCAGGCGGCGGAGCGGGCGAGATTGCGCAGCACGTAGTGCAGCACGCCGCCGTTCTCGACATATTCCTTTTCCACCGCCGTATCGATGCGCGACTTCAGGGTGATCTCCTTTGTCGTGCCGTCGCCATAGGTGATGGTGCAGGGGATCTCGGCCTGGGGTTTCATGTCGCCCTCGAGGCCGGTGATGTCGAAGCTCTCGTCACCCTTGAGCCCGAGCGTCTTGCGGGTGTCGCCGCCGGTGAACTCAAAGGGAACGACGCCCATGCCCACCAGGTTCGAGCGGTGGATGCGTTCGTAGCTTTCGGCGATCACGGCCTTCACGCCCAGCAGGCTTGTGCCCTTGGCGGCCCAGTCACGGCTGGAGCCGGCGCCGTATTGCTCGCCCGCGACGATGACCAGCGGCACGTCCTGTTCCTGCCACGCCATCGCGGCGTCGAAGATCGAGGTCTGCTCGCCGTCCGGTCCGAGCGTATAGCCGCCTTCGACCCCGTCCAGCATCTCGTTGCGGATGCGGATATTGGCGAAGGTGCCGCGCATCATCACCTCGTGATTGCCGCGCCGCGAACCGTAGGAGTTGAACTCGCGCACCGGCACCTGGCGTTCGGTCAGGTATTCACCGGCGGGCGTTGAGGGTTTGAAGCTGCCTGCGGGCGAGATGTGGTCGGTGGTGACCATGTCGCCCAGCAGCGCCAGGATCCGCGCGCCCTTGATGTCCGAGATGGTCCCGGCCTCTTTCGACATGCCCTGGAAATAGGGCGGGTTCTGCACATAGGTCGATTGCGGCGGCCAGTCATAGGTTTCGGCGTCGGAGGTTTCGACCGACTGCCATTTGTCGTCGCCCTTGAAGACGTCGGCATATTTCGACTGGAACGCCTCGCGGGTGACGGTGCGCTCGACCAGTTCGGCGATTTCCGCCTGGGTCGGCCAGATGTCCTTCATATAGACATCCTTGCCGTCCTTGTCGGTGCCGATCGGGTCGTTGGTGAGGTCGATATTCATGTCGCCTGCGATGGCATAGACCACGACCAGCGGCGGCGAGGCCAGGTAGTTGGCGCGCACGTCGGGCGAAATCCGCCCCTCGAAGTTGCGGTTGCCCGAGAGAACCGAGGTCGCGATCAGGTCGTTGTCGTTGACCGCCTTCGAGATTTCCTCCTGCAGCGGGCCGGAGTTGCCAATGCAGGTGGTGCAACCATACCCCACGAGGTTGAACCCGATGGCGTCGAGATCCTCTTGCAGGCCGGCGGCCTCGAGGTAATGCGACACCACCTGGCTGCCCGGGGCGAGCGAGGTCTTGACCCAGGGCTTGCGGTTCAGCCCCAGTTCGCGCGCCTTGCGCGCCACCAGCCCGGCGCCGATCATGACATAGGGGTTCGAGGTGTTGGTGCAGGAGGTGATCGAGGCGATCACCACCGAGCCGTCGCGCAGGGTGTAATCCTCGCCCTCGACCTCGGCGGTCTTGCGCGGGTCGATCATGGCGTCGGGCGCGGGGCCTTCAGCGGCCATGTCATTGGCGGCGCGGCCTTCGTCCTCGCCGCGGTAATCGGCGACCACGTCGAAGAAGTTCGATGCGGCCTGATCGAGCGCAACGTAATCCTGCGGACGTTTCGGCCCGGAGATGGCGGGCACGATGGTGCCCATGTCGAGGCTGAGCGTATCGGTATAGACCGGCGCGTAGCTGGCATCGCGCCAGAAGCCGTTTTCCTTGGCATAGGCTTCGACCAGTGCAAGCCGGTCCTCGTCGCGTCCGGTGTTGCGCAGGTAGCGCAGGGTTTCGTCGTCGATCGGGAAGAAACCGCAGGTGGCGCCGTATTCGGGGGCCATGTTGGCGATGGTGGCGCGGTCCGCCAGCGGCAGGTTATCAAGCCCGTCGCCGTAGAATTCTACGAACTTGCCGACAACGCCCTTCTTGCGCAGCATTTCGACGACCTTCAGCACGAGGTCGGTGCCGGTGGTGCCTTCGATCATGGCGCCGGTCAGCTCGAAACCGACCACTTCGGGGATCAGCATCGAGATCGGCTGGCCCAGCATCGCGGCCTCGGCCTCGATCCCGCCGACGCCCCAGCCCAGAACGGCGGCGCCGTTGACCATGGTGGTGTGGCTGTCGGTGCCGACCAGCGTGTCGGGATAGGCGACTTCGTCGCCGTTCTGGTCCTTGTCGGTCCAGACGGTCTGCGCGAGATATTCAAGATTGACCTGGTGGCAGATGCCGGTGCCCGGCGGCACCACGCGGAAATTGTTGAACGCGCCCTGGCCCCATTTCAGGAACTGGTAGCGTTCCATGTTGCGCTCGTATTCGCGGTCCACGTTCATCTGGAAGGCGCGGGGATTGCCGAATTCGTCGATCATGACCGAGTGGTCGATCACGAGGTCGACGGGGTTCAGCGGGTTGATCTGCTGGGGGTCGCCGCCAAGCGCCTTGATCCCGTCGCGCATCGCGGCAAGGTCGACCACGGCGGGCACGCCGGTGAAATCCTGCATCAGGACGCGGGCCGGGCGATAGGCGAGTTCGCGGTTGCCCTTGCCGCCATTGTCGGCCCAGTCCGAGAACGCCTTGATGTCATCGGTGGTGACGGTCTTGCCGTCCTCGAAGCGCAGCATGTTCTCGAGCACGACGCGCAGGGCGGCGGGCAGGCGGGAGAAATCGCCGAGGCCGGCCTGTTCGGCGGCCTTGATGGAATAATAGGCGTAGCTTTTGCCATTCACGCTGAGGGTCTTGCGTGTCTTGGCGGTGTCATGTCCGACGGTGATGGGCATCTGGCCTTCCTTTCACTCTCAAGGCAGGAATTCGCTGGCTTGCTTCTGACCTATTTGAAAAGACCGATCAAGGGGGTCGGGTGCAATTTGTATACTATTGCACACAGAAAATCGGTGGATTCGTGCCGTTACGTCAGCCGCGGGGCCGGTCCCCCCGGAGATCACCGGGTCTCGCAAAACCTTGATTGGTCATTTCAGGCCGGACTAGATAGGAAGGATGATGAAGCGAGTTCCTATGACCCAGGCACCCAGAGCCCCGCGAAAGAGCACCAAGATGACAATGCCGAGACGCCGGGCGATCCCGATCCTCTTGCTGGCCGCTTTCATGGCCATGGTCGCCGCACCGGGCGCGCAGGCGGGCGAGGATCGCCGGGTGGTGGTGGAGCTGTTCACCTCGCAGGGGTGTTCCTCCTGTCCGCCCGCCGATGCGCTGCTGCGCGAGCTGGCCGAGCGCGACGACGTGGTCGCATTGGCGCTGCATGTGGATTACTGGGATTACATCGGCTGGAAGGACAGTTTCGCCAGCCCCGCCTTTACCGCCCGCCAGAAGGCCTATGCCTATGCACATGGCAAGCACATGGTCTATACGCCCCAGATGGTGATCGGCGGCGAGCACGAGGTGGTCGGCACCAAGGAGATGAAGATCGCCGACCTCATTGCCACCCAGCGTGCGCAAACGCCAGAGGTGGCGCTGGCGGTGACGCGCCATGACGGGCAGCTGACGATCTCGGCGCAGGCGCCCGAGCCGGTCAAGGGGAAGCTGCTGGTCCAGGTGGTGCGCTATCTGCCGCGCGAGACGGTCGAGGTGAGAAGCGGCGAGAATGCCGGGCGGGACCTGGATTACTCCAATATCGTGACCGACTGGCGCATCGCGGGCGAATGGGATACCGCCGCGCCGCTAACGATGGAAATGCCCATCGAGGGCAGTTTGCCGGTGGTGGTGCTTTTGCAGCACGCGGGCCACGGCCCGATCGCGGCGGTCGCCGAACTGAAATGAACCCGGCCTGCTGAGCGAAATCTTTCGGGGTTGCGGTGCCGCTGCCCCTTTTCTCGCCGGTGAGACAAGTTATATTCTGTCGTCACGACGCGAGACCAAGCAGCGCATGGAAGATCATGACCGAATTCGATCAATGGAGGGCCGGCGATGATGGCGGGGACGAGGGCGATACCTCGGTCGTCGTCAAGACGCGTGGCCGCACCAAGCGTCCGCCGCTTTACAAGGTCCTGCTGCTGAATGACGATTACACCCCGATGGAATTCGTGGTCGCGGTGCTGGAGCGGTTTTTCGGCATGAACCACGCGCAGGCCTTCGAGGTGATGCTGACGGTCCACAAGAAGGGCGTTGCGGTGGTGGGCGTGTTCAGCCACGAGATCGCCGAGACGAAGGTCGCGCAGGTGATGGATTTCGCGCGCCGCTATCAGCACCCCCTGCAATGCACCATGGAAAAAGAATAGGTAGGCACCGCCATGCGCAGCCCCATACGCCTGTCGCTGGCCCTCGAGGCGGGCGATCTGGTTCTGCCCGAGGCGGCGCGGATCGCCGTGTTCGCGCCGCGCGAGGGCGATGACCTCTCGCCGCTGCCCAAGGCGTTCTGTCACGTCATCACAGGATTTCGCCCCGATCACGACTATTTCGCGGGGCTGGGTTATGCCTGCGCGGTCGCGCCCGAGGGGCGTTACGGCGCGGCGCTGGTCTGCCTGCCGCGCGCCAAGGCGCGCGCGCGGGCGCTGATCGCCGAGGCGGTGGCGGTCACGGACGGGCCGGTGATCGTGGACGGTGCCAAGACCGACGGCGTCGAATCGGTGCTCAAGGAGTGCCGCAAGCGCGCCATCGTCACCGGGCCGGTCAACAAGGCGCATGGCAAGCTGTTCAGCTTTCCCGCCGGGCCGGGATTCGAGGATTGGGCGGCGCATGGCCCCGATACGATCGAGGGCGGTTTCGTCACCGCGCCGGGGGTCTTTTCGGCCGACGGGATCGACCCGGCCTCGCGGTTCCTGGCCGATCACCTGCCCGCGAAGCTGGGCAAGACGCTGGCGGATCTCGGCGGCGGCTGGGGCTATCTGAGCGCGCGGGCGCTGGAGGGGCGCGACGAGATCGAGGCGCTGCACCTGATCGAGGCCGATCACGCCGCGCTTGGCTGCGCGCGCCAGAACCTGCCCGATGCACGCGTCTTGCTGCATTGGGAGGACGCCACGCGCTGGCGCCCGGACACGGCGCTGGATTGTGTCATCACCAACCCGCCCTTTCACACCGGGCGCGAGGCCGACCCGGAACTGGGCCGTGCCTTTATCCGCGCCGCCGCGGCCTGCCTGAAACCGGGTGGCCAGTTGTGGCTGGTGGCGAACCGGCATTTGCCTTACGAGGCGGAGATGGAACGCCATTTCACCCGTGTCGAGGAAGCGGCGGGGGACACGCGCTTCAAGATCCTGCACGGGCGGGGGCCATCTCGTAAAGGGCGGTGATCTGCCCTAGAGTGGCGCGCGGCGGAATCATCAGAGAGGTCTGCACATGTCTTTTTCCATCTCCGGCAAGACCGCCATCGTGACCGGCGGTGCCAACGGCATCGGGCTGGCCATTGGCCGGCATTTTGCCGACAAGGGCGCCAATGTCATGTTCGCGGACATGGACGAGGACCGTCTGGTCAAGGAGCTGGGCGCGAATGAAGACGCGGAGAATATCCGCTATTTCGCGGGCGACCTGCGCGAGCGGCTGACGCTGGCGAATCTGCTCTCGGCGACAATCGACGCCTTTGACCAGGTGGATATCCTGGTCAATGCGTCGCGCCAGGTGATGCCGTCGGATGCGCTCAATCCCGACGACGACGCGATGGAGCAGCTTTTGCAGCAGAACCTGATGACGTCGCTCAGGCTGAGCCAGATGGTCGCCAAGCGCATGATCAAGCAATCCGAAGGCCAGGAAGAGGGCAGTGCGGGCACGATCGTGAACCTGTCGTCGATCGCGGCCCGGCGCACCCATCCCGACCTGATGGCCTATTCGGTGTCGACCGCCGCGCTGGACCAGATGACGCGAAGCATGGCGGTGGCGCTGGCGCCCTACCGCATCCGGGTCAATGCGCTGGCGTTCGGTTCGGTGATGAGCGCGTCGCTCAAGGATGCGCTGCGCGAAAACCGTGATTTTCGCGCCGATATCGAAGAGCACACGCCGCTGGGGCGGATCGCATCGCCCACGGAACTGGCCGAGGCGGTGCAATACCTGGCCTGTGACGGGTCGTGTTTCATGACCGGCCAGATCATGACGGTGGATGGCGGGCGCTGCCTGCTCGATCCGGTCGCGGCCCCGGCCCATTGACGATCACGACACGAAGGGGGAGGCCAGAGGCGCGATGAGCGGTGACATGATCGAAGAGAAGGCCCGTGCGGCCGAGTGGTTCCGCGCCCTGCGCGACGAGATCGTCGCGGCGTTCGAGGCGCTGGAAGACAGCCATGACGACGGCCCTCTGAGCGAGTCCGCGCCGGGGCGTTTCGAGGTGAGCGAGACCACCCGCACCAGCGATGACGGCTCGGATGCGGGCGGGGGCCTGATGAGCGTGATGCGCGGCGGCCGGGTGTTCGAGAAGGTCGGGGTCAATGTATCCGAGGTCTATGGCACCCTGGGCGAGGCGGCGCAAAAGGCGATGGCGGCGCGCGGCGTGCCGGGGATCGCGGAGAACCCGCGGTTCTGGGCGTCCGGGATCAGCCTCGTGGCGCATATGCAGAACCCGCATGTTCCCGCCGTGCACATGAATACGCGCATGTTCTGGACGCCGGGCGCCTGGTGGTTCGGGGGTGGGTCGGACCTGAACCCCTGTATTCAGTATGACGAGGATACCGCGCATTTCCACGCCACACAGAAGGCGTATCTGGACCCGCATGGCGCGGATATTCATCCGCATCTCAAGGAATGGGCGGACGAGTATTTCTATATCCCGCATCGCAAGCGGGCGCGGGGCGTCGGCGGGATCTTCATGGATGACCGCAATTCAGGCGACTGGGCGGCGGATTTCGCGCTGACGCAGGATATCGGGCGCGCCTTTTTGCCCGCCTTCGTGCCGCTGGTGGAAAAGCGCCGGGTGCAGGACTGGAACGAGGCGGACAAGGATGTGCAGCTTGTCCATCGCGGGCTTTATGCGGAATACAACCTTGTCTATGACCGGGGCACGCGCTTTGGGCTGGCCACGGGGCATGACGCCAACGCGGTGCTGATGAGCCTGCCGCCGCTGGCGAAGTGGATCTGAGGGTGAATCAGGTCTTATCGCGATAGGCGGCGAGCTGTTTCTCGCCGCGTTCGGCCAGCGGGCCGGTGCCGTCTTTCCAGCGGCGGTGAATCCAGAACCATTGATCCATGCGGGCGCGCACCTGCGCTTCGAGGCGGTCATTGACCTCTTGCGTCATCGTGACCGGGTCGCTGACGGGCACGGGGCTTTCGACATGGATATGGAAATTGAGCCCGTCCGGGTCGCGGATGCCCCAGACCGGCACCAGCGGCGCATCGTATTTGAGCGCCAGTTCGGCGGTGGCCAGCGGCGAGAGCGCAGGTTTGCCGAAAAAGTTGAGCGGCACCCCGTCGAGCGAATTGAGATCGGTCAGGATCGCCAGAACGCCGCCCGAGCGCAGGTGCTTGACCATCTGCATCATGCCGCGCCGTCCCTGTTCGAACATCGGCTGGCTGATGGTTCCCATGGCGCGGGTATAGCGCAGGTTGAAGAAGTCATTGGCCATCGGGCGGTAGAACACGCCCATCTCGAAGCCCTGTTCGATCATGGCCACGCGCGCGGCGTTGAAATTGCCGAAATGGCCGGTGACGAAGATCACCGGGCGTCCCTCCTGGCGCGCGGCGCGGATCACGTCGAGGCCGGGGCCTTCGACCGGGGCCTTGCGGGCGCGGGCGATGAAGGCGTCGGGCGAGTAGAGTTCGATCATGTTGCGCCCGGCATTGTCGGGCACGGCGCGGATCAGGCGGCGGACTTCGGATTCGGGGAGGTCGGGCAGGACATGGGCGAGGTTGTCGCGCACCCGCGCGTCATAGCCCGCCACCGGCGCGATGATGCGCGAGGTGACCCAGCCCATGAAGGGCACCCGCCAGCGATAGGGCAGCAGCCGCGCCATTGCGATCGGGGCATACATGGCGAAGCCGAGCGCGGTGTCGCGCAGCCGGTCGGAAAGGGGAGGGGTGCTGATGTCGCTCATCGTCAAGTCGCGCCTGCTGATTTTTGAGGCAGACATACGCGGCGCGGGGCGTTTCCACAAGCCTTGGGCGATCAGCCCGCGCGATCGGATCGCGCTGCCGTGTCGGCGGTGTCATCGGGGTCGGGGGCGGCGATGAGGGTGATGTCGCCCGCGGCCTCGAGCCGGCGGACGGCGTTGACCACCTGGCTCATGGCGGCTTCGCCGTCGGTCAGGCTGACCTCGCCCAGCTCGCCGATCTCCTCGCGCAGGGCGTCGGCCATGCGGCGCGACATGTTGGCAAGGATGAAGTCCACCGCATCGCCCAGCCCGGCGGCGGTGGCGCCCGCCAGCGCGGTGACCAGCACGGGTTGATCCACCTCGCGGGTGATGCGGGGCACATCGAGGGGTGCGAGGCGCGCGGGGATGTGGACGAAGGTGAAGATCGCCTTGCGCACGAGGCGCGCGAAATCGCCATCGGTTTCGTCAAGGCCGCTCAGCACCGCGTCGCGGGTGGCGGCGGCGGAGGAATTGAGGATTGCGCCGACACGTTCGACCGGCCCGGCGTCAAACGCGGTTTCGGGCACGTCATGCAGTTCCCCCGCGAGCGCGAGGCCGATGCGATCCACCGCCTCGGGCGTGACCGCGCCGGTGCGCGACACCGCGTAGGTGATGCGCCGCGCCCGGTCGCCGGGCAGGCGGCCCAGCAGTTCGGCGGCGCGTTCGGTCGCGAGTTTCGAGAGCATCACCGCGGCCACCTCGGTGCTTTCGCGCATGAGGATCCCCAGAAGCGCATCCGGTTTCGCGGCGCATACCTGTTCCCAGGGGTCGCCGAACTGGCGCACACCGGCCTCCTTGCGCAGGCGCGCGGCGGTCTGGGCGCTGATGCGTCCGTCAAGCGCCGAAAGCGCCCCGGCCACCCCGCGCGGAAAGGTGAGGCCCATCGCCTCGAGCTCGGAGGCGAATTCGGCCACGACATCGGCCAGCGTGGCGCGGTCCACATAGCGCATCGCGCCCATCTGGGTGGTCAGGCTGGCCTGAAGCGGATCAGGCAGGTCGCCAAGTGGCAGGTCGGCCCCTTCCTTCAGAAGGAAGCGCACGATGATCGCCGCCTTCTGGCGGCGGGTCAGGCGGGCGGCGGCGGCGCTGTGCGGCGCGTCGCGCGGCGAGGGGGACCCCACGGGCGTGAGGCGGGCAAGCTGTGTGGGCGGCATCATCGCGGTCCTCGTTCAGGCCATCAGGCTGCATGATAGGACCGCAGGAGTGAAGAAATGTCTAAAATGCGAACGGGGCGCCCGATGGCGCCCCGCGGCTTCAGGGTCTTGTCGTGCAGACGCGTCAGCTGGTGGTTTGCGGCACGCAGGTCTTGGCGTCGGCATCCCAGGCGGTGCCTTCGGCGCAGGACATCGTGTGTTGTTCATGCGCCGGGCAGGCATGGGACGCCAGGGCCGATGTGACGGTGAAGGCCGCAGCTGTCAGAAGGGTCTTGAAGGTCATCACAAATCTCTCCTGTTGAAGCGCGAGAATCATAGCATGACGCGCGGATTGCTCCAAACCGGATTTGCGAAAAGCCGCCGCATCCCGCCTGTTCAGCCCTCGCCGAATACCCGTGCGAAGATCGTGTCGACGTGTTTCGTGTGGTAGTCCATGTCGAATTTCGCGTTGATCCCATCCTCGCCAAGGGCGGCCACCACTTCGGGGTCGGCCAGAAGTTCCTGGCGGAAGTCGCGGCGTTCCTCCCACACCTTGAGCGCGTTGCGCTGCACCATCGCATAGGCGTTCTCGCGGCTGACGCCAGCCTGGGTCAGGGCAAGAAGAACGCGCTGCGACATCACGAGGCCGGGAAACTTGTTCATGTTTTCCATCATGTTGTCGGGATAGATCAGCATCTTGTCGATCACGCCCGTCAGGCGCGCCAGAGCGAAATCGAGCGTGATGGTCGCATCCGGCCCGATCGCGCGTTCGACCGAGGAATGCGAGATGTCGCGTTCGTGCCAGAGCGCCACGTTTTCCATCGCCGGGATCACCGCCGAGCGCACGAGCCGCGCAAGGCCGGTCAGGTTCTCGGTGAGCACCGGGTTCTTCTTGTGCGGCATCGCCGAGGAGCCCTTTTGCCCCATCGAGAAGAATTCCGCCCCTTCCAGAACCTCGGTGCGCTGCATGTGGCGCACCTCGATGGCGACGTTCTCGATGCTGCTGGCGATCACGCCAAGGGTGGCGAAGAACATCGCGTGGCGGTCGCGCGGGATGACCTGCGTGCTGATCGGTTCGGGCTTGAGACCCAATTCAGCGCAGACATGTTCCTCGACGCGCGGGTCGATATTGGCGAAGGTGCCGACCGCGCCCGAAATGGCGCCGGTGGCGATTTCATCGCGCGCGGCGCGAAGGCGGGCGCGGTTGCGGTCCATCTCGGCGTAAAAGCGCGCGAAGGTCAGGCCCATCGTGGTGGGTTCGGCATGGATGCCGTGGCTGCGCCCGACGCGCACCGTGTCCTTGTGCTCAAGCGCGCGGCGCTTGAGCGCGGCCAGAAGCCCATCCATATCCGCCAGAAGGATATCGGCGGCGCGGGTCAGCTGCACGTTGAGGCAGGTATCGAGCACGTCCGAAGAGGTCATGCCCTGATGCACGAAGCGCGCCTCGTCACTGCCGACATGCTCGGCCAGATGCGTCAGGAAGGCGATCACGTCATGCTTGGTCTCGGCTTCGATCTCGTCGATGCGGGCGACATCGAATTCCACGTCCTTCGCCTTCCAGACGGCATCGGCGTTTTCGCGCGGGATCACGCCCAGATCCGCCATGGCATCGCAGGCATGTGCCTCGATCTCGAACCAGATGCGAAACTTGGTGGCGGGGTCCCAGATGGCGACCATGTCGGGGCGGGAATAGCGTGGAATCATGTGACGAGCCTCTGCCTGTCCTGTAACGGTTGGCGCGGGTTTAGACGGATGGGCGCCGCGCGGCAAGCGGATGGCGCCGGGATGGGACGCTTTGACCGGATGCGACGATGACATGAAAGCGCGGGTGCTGGACGATTTCGAGGGGCGCTGGCGGATGACGCGCCGGATCGTGCAGGGCGACGGCACGCGGGCGGGACTGACGGGCGAGGCGGTCTGGCGGCGGGTCGAAGAAGGGTTGCTGTGCGAGGAGGCGGGGCAGCTTTGCGTCGAGGGCCAGCCGCCGATGCAGGCGCAGAGGCGATACATGTGGCGCGATGACCTGTCGGTGTGGTTCGATGACGGGCGCTTTTTCCATATCGTTCCCGCGCGGGGCGGGGCATGTGCGCATTGGTGCGATCCCGATCAGTATGACGGCCAATACGATTTCAGCCGATGGCCGGAGTGGCGCTGTATCTGGCAGGTGCGCGGGCCGCGCAAGGATTACCGCATGGTGACGGATTACAGTTGGATCGGGCCGCTGAAGGGGTAGGCCAGGCGTGGTGCATTTTCGGGATGCATCGGCCGGCGGGGCTGGCTAAGCATGGCGTCATGACAGAGATATTGCAGCAATCCATCCCGCATGATGCCCATGCGCCGCGCCCCTTGCCGGGGATCGCGCCGCTGGACCCGGCGGAATGGCTGGTGGTGGACGAGGTGTTCGGCGCACAGATGGCCGAGCGCGCGCACCTTTTGAAAGAGCGGCGCGACGAGGTGCTGGCGGTCACGCCCGAGGGTCGGGCGGCGGCGGATGAACTGCTGGTTTTCGTGCTCGATTGGCTGACGCGTCATGGCGAGGGCTATGACATCGGCGAGGATGAGGTGGTGCGCCCGGACGGTGTGCGCGTGGCGCTCAGGCGCGACGATCCGATGTTCACGCTGGGGCATCTGGTTCAGGAAGATCTGTGCCTGATGGAAAAGCGCGGCGACGAGCATGTGCTGAGCGCGGCGGTGCTGTGCTTCCCGGCAAGCTGGCGTCTTGGCGACAAGATCGGTCGGCCGCTGACCGCGATCCATGTGCCAGTGCCGGAATATGATGAGGGGCTGGCGCGCCGGGTGCAGCGGCTGTTCGACGGCGTGCAGGTGGGGCGGCCCTTGTGGCGGTTCAACGCGCTGCGTTACGCAGAGCCGGACCTTTTCCAGCCGTGCCCGCGCGTGGCCCCGCTATATGAGGACAGGCTGGATGCGGAGGGGGGCGATGCTGTGCCTTATCTGCGCTCGGAGCGGCAATGCGTACTGCGCCTGCCCGAAACGCGGGCCTGCGTCTTTTCGATCCATAGTTACGTGATCCGCGCCCCGGGTCAGGTCGAAAGCGGCACGACGTCGCGCAGCATCGTATAGGCGAACATGAAGGCGCCGACGGGGGGCACGTATAGCATCATCGTCAGCGCCAGCGTGTGAATGGTCAGGCGCATGGGTTTGGTCGGCTCGGCCCGCTCGGAGAGCCAACGCTGCACGGCGGCGGCGCGCGGCAGGACCGGCACGGCGTCGATGATGTCCTGATCGTCGTCGCCGATGGTCTCGCGCGGGTCCATCGCCTCGGAAAAACCGGCGTAGGGATCGGGGGCGGGGTCGGGCCGGGGCGCGGTGGTGTCACATCTGGATTTCGCGCTTTCGCGCAGCAGGTCGAAGACCGAATCGATCAGTTCGGGGCCGACCGGCTGATGCGCGTCGCCGCGCAGGACGGAATCGGCGGGCAAGAAATCCTGCGTGCGCTGCTCGATCTGATCGGCGACGAAACGGAAGGCTTCGGGGTTGATGCGGGCGCTGTTGGGGCCTTTTATCGGGCCGACAGCGGCCACGAGATACCATGCGCCGCCCTCATCGTCGGGCGGCAGCCAGCCAAGGGCGACGCGCACATATTCGCGGTCGATCAGGGCGATGTCATCGCAATCCCAGATCAACGCGCGGGTCTGCGCATCGACGAAGCGAAACGCGAGATCGAATTCCTCGACAATGTCGCTGAATTCCATGCGCGGACATGCGCGATACTCGAAACCGACAACAAAGCCTTGGGTCTGCATGAGAAAATCCTCTCAGTGCCCGCATTGGTGTTTTCGGTTACCCCGAGTCAGACCACATGAATTTGAAGCGAAGTTGAAGGAATTGCGGCTTATCCGTGGCGCTCAGCCTCCGCCGTCGATCTTGGCGGCCATGATGGCGATGGCCTGTTGATAGACGGTGGCGGCGTTCCATTGCTGGATGACGGCGAAATTGGGCTGGCCCTGCTGGTAGCCCTGGCCGGGCCGCCAGCCTTTCTGGCGCAGGAAATTGGCGGTCGAGGCGAGCGCGTCGGTCAGGTTGTAGAAATCGACGCGCCCGTCGCCATTGCCATCGACGCCATAGGCGAGCGCATTGCCCGGCAGGAACTGGGTGTGGCCCAGTTCGCCGTGGCGTGCGCCGCGCGTGGCGCCGGTGATCGCGCCGCGATCCACCAGCTTGAGCGCGCCGATGGCGTGGGGGGTGAAGAAATCGCTGCGCCGGCAATCGTAGGCCAGCGTGGTGATCGCCGAGACGACCGCGCTGTCGCCCATGAAATTGCCGAAACCCGTTTCCATGCCGTGAATGGCGATCAGCACACCCGCGGGCACGCCGTAGCGCGTTTCAAGGGCGTTGTAGAAGGTGGCGTTCTGCGCGCGCCGTTTGCGCCCCTGCGCCACGATGGTCGCGGCGCCGCGCACCTGCATGAACTTGTCGAGGCTGTAGCGAAAGCTTTTCTGGTTGCGGTCGGCCGAAATGGTGGCGGTGGCATAGCGTGCTTCGGCCAGCGCCTGCAGGCCGCGGTCGCCGACGCCTGCGCGCGCGGCCTCGGAGGCGAATGCGGCTTTCCAGGCGTTGAAACCGCCGCCATCATTGCCGCAGGGCGCGGCGCGCACCGCCGGAGCGGCGCCGAGCGCCAAGCCAAGGGATAGGGCGAAGGCGAGGGGAGAAATCGGACGGGGAGCGCGAGGGCGGGCAGCTTGCATGAGGGCCTCCGGTTGAGCGGCGTTCCTTTCTGAGTGTATCCATGCCGCGCGACACGACAACAGCAAAAACGGCCCATGCCAGGGGCATGGGCCGCGCAATCGTTACGGCACCTAGGAGAGAAGCGTCTCGACGATTGCCATCGCCTGAGCCGTGCTCCCGTGACTCTGAAGTGCAATAAACGTGCCAGTCAGCGCCGCCGCCTGACAGGCGAGGCGCGGATTCTCGCCCTTGATGAGATTGACGCCCAGCAGCGCAAGGCCCACGGGCAGCGCGAACAGCATGACAGCATAGGCCATGAGCCAGGCGGCGAGCCTTTGCAGGTCGCTGATCGCGATCGGCGCGGAGATGGGGCGGTCGCGGGTTTCGCTGGCGTCGATCTCGCGCAGGAACTGACGCAGGGAATCGATCTCGGGTTCGCCGGTGCCGTCGCGGATGTCATCCGGGGCGTCGTGATGGTGGCCTCTGTGCGCGCCGCCATTCATGCGGCCGGCGGGCACGCCCGCAAGCGCCGCGTCATGCGCCGATGGCACGAGTGGTGAGACGACCTCTGCGGTGGTGCGCGCCCGTGCCGGTTGCGCCGAGGGCGTGCCCTGAAGCGCGGCGGGCATGTCATGGGGCTGGGGCGCGATACCGGGCAGATCAGCGGTGATCAGCACGAAATCGGCGGCCGTCAACAGGCGGCTGTCGCCGACCCAGCGGACGTAATCCGCCGACAGGTGCCAATGCAGCGCCTTGAGCACATGGGTCAGCACCATTTCCCCGCTCACATCCTGACCTTCGCAGCGCCGGGAGCCTGCGCCCTCGGGCATTGAAAGGCCGAGATAGAGCGGCGCGCGCGTTTCGATGCCGTCAAACGCGACATTGCGCTGAAGTTCGAGCCGGATCGTGTGGCAGCAGGTGGTGATCTGCACGCCACCTTCCGACAGCATACGGGTTCCCGTGACCCTGTGGCCAAGGGATTCGATGGCGGCCGCTGCGCGGCGCGCACAGCCTGCCATGTCCATGTCTCTCGTACCGAGAAAAACCAATCCTGCCGTCACCCAGTGAATGCGTTCGTTCATCTTCTTCGCCTGTCTTTCGGGTGTTGCGAGTGTCACCTGTCTAGACGGCGATAGCGGAAATGGTTTGTTTCAATTGCGAAGACATTTGGGCAATGCGTGCGTTGGGGGCGTGATTGTTTCCGTTGCCGGGCGGAAACTGCCCCAAAAAAAGGCGCCCCGGGATGGGGGCGCCTTTGGATCGTGTTGCCGCAGCGGTCGTTCAGCAGCTGTAATAGAGCTGGAATTCGACCGGGTGGGGCGTGTGCTCGTAGAGTTCGACTTCTTCCATCTTGAGGTCGATATAGCCGTCGATCTGGTCCTTGGTGAACACATCGCCCGCCAGCAGGAAGCTGTGATCGTTGGCCAGCGCGTCAAGCGCCTCGCGCAGCGAACCGCAGACGGTGGGGATGCCTTCGAGCTCTTCGGCGGGCAGATCATAGAGGTTCTTGTCCATCGCCTCGCCCGGATCGATCTTGTTCTTGATCCCGTCAAGCCCTGCCATCAGCAGCGCCGAGAAGCAGAGATAGGGGTTGGCCGAAGGATCGGGGAAGCGGGCCTCGACGCGCTTGGCCTTGGGCGATTCCGTCCACGGAATACGCACGCAGCCCGAACGGTTGCGGGCCGAATAGGCACGCAGGACCGGTGCTTCAAAGCCCGGAATCAGGCGTTTGTAGCTGTTGGTCGAGGGGTTGGTGAAGGCGTTCAGCGTCTTGGCGTGCTTGAGGATGCCGCCGATGAAGTAAAGCGCCTCCTGGCTCAGATCGGCGTATTTGTCGCCCGCAAAGAGCGGCTTGCCGTCTTTCCAGATCGACATGTTCACGTGCATCCCGGTGCCGTTGTCGCCATAGATCGGCTTGGGCATGAAGGTCGCGGTCTTGCCGTAGGCCTGCGCGACGTTATGGATGACGTACTTGTATTTCTGGAGCTCGTCGGCCTGCGTGGTCAGCGTGCCGAAGATGAGGCCCAGCTCGTGCTGGCAGGACGCCACCTCGTGGTGGTGCTTGTCGACCTTCATGCCGAGGCGCTTCATCGTGCTGAGCATTTCCGAGCGGATGTCCTGACCGTCGTCGATCGGGTTGACCGGGAAATAGCCGCCCTTGACGCCGGGACGGTGGCCCGTGTTCCCCATCTCGTATTCGGTGTCGCTGTTCCAGGAAGCGTCGAGCGCGTCGACCTCGTAGGAGACCTTGTTGATCGAATTCGAGAAGCGCACGTCGTCGAACAGGAAGAACTCGGCCTCGGGGCCGAAATAGGCGACGTCGCCGATGCCGCTGGACTTGAGATAGGCCTCGGCCTTTTCGGCGGTGCCGCGCGGGTCGCGGTTATAGGGTTCGCCGGTGTCGGGCTCGACCACCGAGCAATGCACGCAGAGGGTCTTTTCGGCATAGAACGGGTCGATATAGGCCGACTCGGTGTCGGGCATCAGCTTCATGTCGGAGGCTTCGATCGATTTCCAGCCGGCGATCGACGAGCCGTCGAACATGAAGCCTTCTTCAAGGAAGTCCTCGTCGACCTGGTCCGCCATCACGGTGACGTGCTGGAGCTTGCCGCGCGGGTCGGTGAAGCGGATGTCGACATACTCGACGTCTTCTTCCTTGATCTGCTGGAGAATTGCTTTCTGGCTCATGGGCCTTGTCCCTTTCTTCTGGTGGGGTATTCCGTTGGATGTCTGTCAGAGCGCGTCCGAGCCGGTCTCGCCGGTGCGGATGCGGATGGCCTGTTCAACCGGGCTGACGAAGATCTTGCCGTCGCCGATCTTGTCGGTCTTTGCCGCGTCGATGATCGCCTCGATGGCCTGATCGACCTGATCGTCGTCGATCACCACGTCGATTTTCACCTTGGGCAGGAAATCCACGACATATTCGGCCCCGCGATAGAGTTCGGTATGACCCTTCTGGCGGCCAAAGCCCTTGACCTCGAGCACGCTGAGGCCCTGAATGCCGGCCTCTTGCAGCGCCTCTTTCACCTCGTCCAATTTGAACGGTTTGATGATCGCTTCGATCTTCTTCATGGCTGGGCCTCCTCGCGCCTTGAATGTCTCGGGGATTTGCAGACCACTTCTCAGGGGGGCTCTCAATCGGATAGGATGGTGCAGGGACGGCGCGGGGTGATGCGTCAAGGTAAATGCACAAAATTTAGGCAAAGCGCCCGCGGGTTGGGCGAAATTGAATCGCGAGGGCAGGGGCCATGACCGAATTGCTGACCGCGGCGCAGATGCGCGCCATCGAAAGCGCCGCCATCGAGTCGGGCGAGGCGAGCGGGCTGGAGCTGATGGAGCGCGCGGGGCGCGGCGTGGTGGAGGCCATCTTTGCGCATTGGCCGGACCTGGCCCGCGCGCCGCACAAGGCCGTGGTGCTGTGCGGGCCGGGGAACAATGGCGGCGACGGATTCGTCGTGGCCCGGCTGCTGAAGGCGTGGGGCTGGCAGGTGGAGGTGTTTCTTTACGGCGATGCCGGAAAGCTGCCGCCCGATGCCGGGGTGAACTGCGCGCGCTGGCGGGAGATGGGGCCGGTGGGCGATCTGAAGGACGCGCCGCGCCGCGCCGACGGGGCCGATCTTTATGTCGATGCGCTGTTCGGCACCGGACTGAGGCGGCCTCTTGAGGGGGCGGCGAAGGATTGGGCCCTGGCGCAGGCGGCGGATGCGGGGTGTCGTGCGAAGACATTGGCGGTGGATATGCCATCGGGCCTGTGCAGCGACAGTGGGCGCGCATTGGGCGGCGTGGCGGTGGCGGCGGCGCTGACGGTGTCGTTTCATGCGCTGAAGCTGGGGCATGTTCTGGGCGCGGGGCCGGACCGGTGCGGGCGTGCGGTGGTGGCCGGTATCGGGCTGCGCGGTGGTGCTGACGGGGCGGCGCGGGCTGTGGATGCGCCGGATCGCGCGGCGCTCGCCAAGGCGGGGCAGGCGCACAAGTTCACGCATGGTCATGCGCTGGTGCTGACGGGCGGTGCGGGCAGGACGGGTGCCGCGCGGCTGGCGGCGCGGGCGGCGCTGCGGATCGGCGCGGGGCTGGTCACGCTGGGCGTGCCGGGCTCGGCGCAACAGGAGGTCGCCTGCCAGATCACCGCGCTGATGCTGCTGCGGGTCGATGGCGCCGATGGGCTGGCCGCCGTGCTGGAGGATACGCGGATCAATGGGCTGTGCCTTGGGCCGGGGCTGGGGGTTGAACGGGCGCGCAATCTGGCCGGTGCGGCGCTCGCTGCGCGTCATGCGCCCGGCGTGGTGCTGGATGCGGATGCGCTGTCGGCTTTCACGGATGCGCCCGAGCGCCTGTTCGCGATGCTGCATGATCGCTGCGTGTTGACGCCCCATGCCGGGGAATTCGCACGGCTGTTTCCGGATCTTGCGGAAGGGCTGAATGCGCCTGCCACGACGGGTCCGGCATTTTCCAGGCTGGACGCGACGCGGGCGGCGGCGAAGCGGGCCGGGTGCGTTGTGCTGTTCAAGGGCGCGGATACGGTGATTGCCGGGCCGGACGGGTCCGCGGCAGTGCATGCAGCGGCTTACGAGCGCGCCGCGCCGTGGCTGGCGACGGCGGGGGCGGGCGATGTGCTGGCGGGGATGATCGCGGGGCTGCTGGCGCGGGGCCATGCGCCGATGGCGGCGGCCGGGGCCGCTGCATGGCTTCATGTGGAGGCCGCGCGCAGCCTGGGCGCGGGCCTCATCGCCGAGGATCTGCCCGAGGCGATCCCGGAGGTGCTGCGCAGGTTGGGGTGCTGACACTCGGGCCCGCCGCCAAGGATATGGCGGCGTCGGCTGTCGCGTCGGACGGGATCAGGCGGCCGCGGCGGCCCGTGCTGCCGGGTCGATCTGACTGGCCACTTCGACGCCGTCGACATAGAGGATATGCGGGCGCGCGAATTCGATATCGCAGACCGTGACCTCGCGGCTGGGTTCGTGGCGCACGAATTCGCCATCCACCAGCCGTTCCACCGGCACCAGCGCCTGTTCGCGGCCGAACAGCGCCTTGGCGCGCCAGTCGCGGATCAGCACCTGTTGCCCGGCGGGCAGGGTCATGTCACGTTCGGGTCGGGTATGGCCCAGCGAGCCGGCCATGATGCGCACGACCGGCATCGAAACGCGGCGCGCACGGATCGCGGTGACGATCGCGGTGCCGCTGTCGCGGGTGATGACCCGGTCGCCCGGTTTCACGTCGCCGACAGGCTTTTCGCCTTCGAGCGTGAGGATGACGGATTGGGCCATCAGGCCCGAATTGGGGAGAATGTCACTCGGGATCATTGCGGTCGCATTGCCGCTGATCCGCCCGACCGTTTTCGGTTTCATGGCGTTACTCGCTCTGTTACTGCCTCAGTTTTTCCACCACAATATGGCAAGAATGGGTTAATGTCGCGCCTTTTTTGCGCCACATTGTGGGTTTCCAGACCGGATTTTCCACTCGCCTCGGCCGCGCGGCTTTGCTAGATACGCCCGCAGCGCCCGCCGATCCATCGGCCGTGGCGCGATCCGGGCGGGTGTGGCGAAATTGGTAGACGCACCAGATTTAGGTTCTGGCGCCGCAAGGCGTGGGGGTTCAAGTCCCTCCACCCGCACCACATTAACTCATTGAGATCAAATGAACCTGTTTCTTTCGAGAGGCGTCCCATGCGGCACCGTGCAAAGGCAGGCAGCTGCGGGTAGGGCGGGAACGCTGCCGTGGCGTCGATGTCGGCGGCGCAGGCCCCGGCGACCCTTATCACATCGAGTTCTTCCAGGCGCCCCGATGGCTGCAAGCTGCGGCGGCAGACCGCCCGGTTTGAGACTACTGTTCGTGGCCCTCAGGTCAGTGTCTCGGACAAGGTCGACTTGGGGTATGCCCCGCCCAATGCTTCTGAAAGTTCGCGCGCGGCCGTTAGCAGCGGTTGCTTCATTCTGGCGACGTCCTCGGGCGAGAACCGTTCCTTCGGGCCAGAGAGCGAAAGCGCGCCCATCAGGCTGTCACCACTTGAAAAGACCGGAACTGCGATGCCGGCGCAGAACTTGTCACGTTCCCCCAGGGAAATCGCAAAGCATTCGTCATGAATCTGGCGGAGGCTGGGATCATCTGGAAGGTCGCCGCTGAAAGCGAGCAGAACCTTGCCCGCCGCCCCACGACGGATGGGCAGGCGATCCCCGGCCTGAACACGATCGAGCGTTGAATGCCGGGAGTCGAGCCGGAACAGGCAGAGCCGCTCGTCCGCCGTCTGGCGGATATGGAAAGACGGACTCTCGGTGCCTTGATCGACCAGCCGTTCCATCACCGGCATGATGATGTGCCTCAGAGGATTGCTTCGCTCATAGGCAAGCCCCAGCTGCATGATCATGGGCCCAAGGGCGTATTTGGATTCTTCGACGCGCATGATGTAGCCAGCATCGAGAAGGGACTCGAGAATCCGCAGGATCGTGCTTTTGTAGAGGCCGGTGGCGCGCGCGATCTCGCTGAGATTGCGCGGAACGGTCGATTGTTCGAGCGCGGCCAGGATCGCCAGCGCCCGGTCTACAGCGGCGACGCCGCGTTGTTCAGTCTTGTCACTCACCTGAACATCCTCGTCTTGGGGTTGTCTGTTTTTGCCACAGCGTTTTGTTCCATTGCAACTTAATCCGTTTGCAGACTGTGACGGCGCATGTCGCGCGCATGGCGGGCCAGGGCGAGATAGCGATAGAGACCGTGGACGAACTTGCCGTAGGGCATCGTCAGGAAGAATGTGAGCACCGCGCCGAGGTGCAGGGCCAGGAGCGGGCCGAGCAGGGGCGTTTCTCCGAGGAGACGGAGGGCCAGACCGCTTGTGCCGGTGATGAGGAGGATCAGGATGAAACCGACCTCCATGCCGCGAAACCCTTGGGTGCCAAGTTCATTCATGCGGGTTTGCTTGGCCCTGAGCAGGCCGAGCGGCCCGACCGTCAGCCCGATGCCGCCCGCGATACCCAGCAGGGCGGGGCCGCTGTGCCATGCATAGGGAGCAGACCACCCGAAGATGTAGTGATAAAGGGTGGCGAGCGATGTCGCGGCAAAGCACAGCAGAAAGCCGTAGAAGGTGAAGTGGTGCCAGAGCTTGCGGCGGTCGTCGGGCTGGTCGCTGTCGTTGAAACAGCCCATGCCCCCGCCATCGAGATAGCGCAGGCGCGCCGCATCATGTGCAGCATGCGCATGATCGATCGCGCCGATCTGCGGTGCGCCGGCGTCCCGCCAGAAGGCCCTCGCGCCCATGAAAACAGCGACCAGCATCCACAGGAAGGCCGCGCCGAAGAGGGCGACCATCGCGTTATGGGGCATCAGCGCATAGAACCGCCCTTCGGCCAGATGCGCTGATGTCAGCGCACCGGGATCGCCCGCCGCGACAAAGCCCGCGATGAACAGCGCGACCGTCAGGGTCAGACCGATCGCCAGCGCCGTTCCGTGGCGCGCGAAAAGAGGGCGGGCGGCGGCGGGCCAGGCGTAATGCGCGTAGCTTTCGCTGCGCACCTGCGCCAGCGTGCCGGGCACGTTCACGGCGAATTCATGCGGCGGCGTGAACTGGCAATCGTGATAGCAGGCGCCGCAATTGTGGCACAGGTTGGCGAGGTGGTTGAGATCGCCGTCGCTGAACGAGCGCTTCAGTTCCATCGCCGGAAAGACAGCGCATAGTCCTTCGCAGTAGCGGCAGGAATTGCAGACCGTCATCAGGCGGTTGGCTTCGGTCAGGGCAGGGGTGCTATGCGACATGGGCTGCGGCCTCCTCTCCGGCGAGCCGTCCGAAGACGGCGCCGATGGTCATGCCGATCCCGGCAGCGTAGCCTTGACCCAGCACATTCCCGGCCATGATTTCCCCGGCGGCGAACATGTTCTCCGAGACGGCACCGTCCGCCATGACCATGCGGGCATGCGCATCGACGCGCACGCCGAGATAGGTGAAGGTGATGCCGGGGCGCACGGGATAGGCGTAGAACGGCGGTGTTTCGATCCGCTGCGCCCAGTTGGTCTTGTCGATCGGCAAGCCCTGCGTGCGGTTTCCATCCGGCTCCGTATGGTCGAAGGGTCGACCGCCGACCACGGCATTGTTGAATGCATCCACCGTGTCCGCAAGCGCCGCGGGATCAAGCGATAGCTTCCCGGCAAGACCGGCAATGCTGTCGGCTTCGACCGGAGGAAAGAGCGAGGGCATGAATTTCTCCAGGTTGGGCGCGTCGAAAACAATGTAGGCGATCTGTTCGGGTTGCGCGGCCACGAGGCGGCCCCAGATCGCGTAACGTTTGGGCCAGATATCCTCGCCCTCGTCGTAGAAACGCTCAGCATTCTTGTTGACCACGATGCCGAAAACCACGCAGTCGAGTCGGGTGATGATCCCGCCGTCGTATTTCGGGGCGCGTGCGTCGATGGCGACGGCGTGGCATTGCGCGGCATCGCCGATCTGCTGAACGCCACTGTCGATCAGCGCACGGGTGAGGCTTCCCTTGTTGTAAGGCGTGCCGCGTATCAGGAAGTTTTCCGCCCGCTCGCCCCAGCCCTCTTTGAGCCAGTCGATATCCGCCTGGAAACCACCGCTTGCGGCGATGAAGGTCTGCGCCTCGATCCGGCTCTCACCGTCCTGGTGTCGGACGGTGGCGGCACGAAAGCGATGGCCTTCGATCTCGACCCCGGTGATTTCGTGCTCATAGCGGACCACGACGCCCAGGCCTTCGGCCGTGCGATAAAGCGCGTTCAGCATGGACCGCCCGCCGCCGAGGAAAAAGGAGTTCGTCCGACCCAGGCTGAGCGTTCCGCCAAGCGAGGGCTGAAACCGCACGCCTTGCTCCTGAATCCAGTCGAGCATGTCATACGAGCGCGCGATCATCATCCGCGAGAGGGCTTCATCGGTGTTTCCGCCGGTGACGCGCAGCAGGTCCTCCATGAATTCGTCGCCGGTATAGGGACCGGTCAGGGTGCCGGTCGCCGCGTCATGAGCGCAGCGCATGTTGCGGGTGTGTCTTGTGTTGCCGCCACGATAGAATTTCGGCGCTTTCTCAAGCACCAGAACCGAACAACCCGCCCGGCGCGCTGCAATCGCGGCGCAAAGCGCGGCATTGCCGCCGCCGGCGACGAGGACATCCCATTGCGTCATTGTGCGCGGTCCATGACGCGGATCAGGGCTGGGAAATAGGCGTTGTCGAGCCCGGCATCGCGGGCTTTTTCCATGCGTGATCGGGCCAGTTCCGCGCCATGCGCCTTGAAGCCGGTCAGGGTGGCCAGATCGAGCGCATAGCTGACGTCCTTCAATGCGTAGTTGGTCGGGAAGGCTCCTTCGGGAAAGGTGTCGGGCAGCATCGCTTTCATGCCGTGATTGCGCAGTGCGAAACTGTCGGCAGATCCCTTGGACAGGGTATCAAAGAGCAGATCAGCGTCGACGCCCGCCGCGCGGCCAAGGGTCAGTGCCTCGGACAGGGCGACGACTGTTTCAAACAGGACCATGTTGTTCAGGATCTTGACGACCTGCCCGCAGCCGACTGGCCCGCAATGGGTGATGTCGGTGGCGGCATGGGCAAGGAGGGGGCGCAGCGTTGCGAAGTCCTCTGACGAGCCGCCGACCATGATCGACAATGTTCCATCCTCTGCCGCCTGGCGTGTGCGTGCCACGGGAGCATCGGCAAAGCGCACGCCCTTTGCGGCCAGTTCCTCGGACAGCTCGCGGGTCAGACCGACCGGGGAGGTCGATGTATCGACCACCAGCAAACCGGCGCGGGCGGCTGGCAGGATTTCGCCGCGCACGACGGAGTCGACCTGTTTGCCACCCGGCAGCGAGAGAAACAGGATATCCACCTCGGCAACCATTGCGGCGATGTTGGGCGCCGGGGTTGCGCCAAGTTCCGCCAGGCGCTTGACCGGCGCGGGCGAAAGGTCAAACACCTGCATCGCGGCGCCGGATTTCTGCAGAATGTTGCGACAGATGGGCTCTCCCATCACACCAAGCCCGGCGAAACCGATTTTCAGGTCTGTCTGGGGCGTTTCTTTTCGGGATGTCATGCGGAGTCTCCTTGGGGCACGGGAATGGACAGGATCGACGTGCCGCAAAGCGACCCGAGATAGGCGCGGCTTTCGTCGTCGGAAAAGGCGATGCTGGCGATATTGCCAAGGCGGCTTTGGCCGGTGTCGTAGAAATGCTCGCGCCCCATGCTGCCTGTGCTGAGCGCGGTTTCGACGCGGTCGATCAGCGCGTCATCCCGATCTTCAAGGATCAGGCATGCCGAGCCATCCGGCGCGATCCGCCAAAGCCGGTTGGACACGATGCAGGTGACCCAGAGATTCCCGGCCCGGTCATAGCGGATGCCGTCGGGGAAATCGCCGCGACCGAACTGGACCAGCGTCTGACGGTTCGACAACCCGTCCGGGCCGAGGTCGAATCGGGTGATCCGGCGCGCGAATGTTTCGGACACCACGAGGCCGCCGCCGTCAGGGGTGAGGCGGCATTCATTCGCAAAGCAGATGTCGTCGGCCAGGATGCGCGGCTTGCCGTTCTCGATCAGCACGATCAGGCCGTCCGCAACCTTGTCGGAATAGGCGTTGAAACGCGGCTGCTGCACGGTGCTTACGGTGATCCAGAGCCGTCCTTCCGAATCGCTCATCACGAAATTCGCCGCGGCGAGTTCGACCCCGTCCACCACGGAGACAACGGATTCCAGTTTCTCGTCCCGTGTCAGCCGCCAGATGCCACCACCTTCGCCGATATTGGCGATCAGAACGCTGCCGTCGGCCTGCGGGGCGATTCCGTTGGGCACCAGTTCGGCCCCGTTCACCCAAGCTGGATCAGGACCATGAGTCGTGACGCGTCCGTCCTTGCTGATACGGCTGACACCGCGCGCACGATGCGAGACGACCAGCCCGCCATCCGGGGAAACGTGAATCGATTCCGGGCGGTCAAGCCCGTCGCCGACATGGGTGACATCCGCGAATGACAGTTTGGCGCCTGGGTCGGGATGGGGGGTCGTTTCGTGCATCTCTCTCAAAATACTGAACCTTCTGTTCTGTTTTAACCGCTCGTTTCGCGCCTTGGGAGCGCGAGGAAATCAGGAATTTTGCAGAATATCCTAATTTCATGTTGCGTCTTCGCCAATCGACTCGTTATTAAATAGACCAATAGTTCTGCTGAACGCAACACTTGGAGGGGGGAGAGTCATGAGCGATCAGGTCATCGAAATTTTCGACAGCCTTCCCCGTCTCATCTTGCGCCAGCCCTCGTTGCTCAGGCGGGCGGCTGCTGCCCAGGCGGTTCTGCTTCTTGAGGCCGGGCAGGCAAGCGTGCGGATGCGCCTGAGCGGTGGGAAGCTCGACATTCAGCCGATGGACGGCCCCATGCAAGGGTGGCATGTGGCGCTGCGCGCCGCGCCCGCAGCTTGGCTGGATCACTGGCAATCTGTCCCGGCACCCGACGCGTTCGACATCTTCGGCATGGCTCGGCGTGGACGGATGCGAATCGAGGGCGATTTCACCCCGCTGATGCGGCATTTGCAGGTGATCAAGGATATCCTTGCCCTGCCGCGAGCGCATCAGTCATGAGCGCGCGCTTTGATCCGATCATCGGGCGCTACCTGCGTCTCGATCTTGGGGGGCGCCCGCACCGTCTTTATGTAGAAGAGGCGGGGGAGGGGATCCCTTTGCTGTGTCTGCACACGGCTGGTGCCGATGGGCGGCAATACCGCGACCTGATGCTGGACGAGCGCGTGACCTCGCAGTTCCGGGTCATCGCCTTTGATATGCCCTGGCATGGCAAATCAAGCCCGCCCGAGGGATGGCAGGACGAGGAATATCGCCTCAGCACCGATGCCTATGTCGGCATGATACTGGAGATATCCCAAGCGCTGGAGCTTGATCGCCCGGTCGTGTTGGGCTGTTCGATCGGCGGCAGGATCGTCTTGCAGCTTGCGGCGGATCATCCCGAGAAGTTCAGGGGCCTGATCGGCGCGCAGGGCGCCGCATGGCAAGAGCCCTGGTATGACACCGGCTGGCTGCACCGGCCGGATGTTCATGGCGGCGAGGTCTGTGCCGCGCTGATATCGGGACTGATCGCACCCGGGGGGCCAGAGGCCGACCGCCATGAAACGCTCTGGCACTACATGCAAGGCGGCCCCGGCGTGTTCAAGGGCGACCTGTGGTTCTATCGCGTCGACGGGGACCTGCGCGACACCATCGCGCGGATCGATACCGGGCGCTGCCCCTTGTGGCTGATGGCGGGAGAGTATGATTTCTCGTGTCGTCCCGAAGACATGCAGGCCACGGCGGACGCTATTCCCGGCTGTCATTCCATCGTGATGGAGCGGCTGGGCCATTTTCCAATGAGCGAGAACTACGGACAGTTTGCCCGCAGCCTCATCCCGGTCCTGGAGGAGATCGCTGGACCGGCTCCGGCGGCGCATCGCGCCGCGGCGGAGCATCACCAATCATGAAACGGGAGGAACGTTAATATGAAACGCAATACACTTCTTGCGGCGGCATCGACCATCGCCCTGATATCGGGCGGCGCGATGGCGCAGGAGACACTCAAGCTCGGCGCACTGGTCACATTGTCCGGTGCTGGCGCGAGTTGGGGCCAAGGCATGATGCGCGCGGCCGAACTTGCCGCCGAGGACGTCAATGAAGACGGCGGTCTTGAGGTCGGCGGTACGAAATACAAGGTCGAGATCATCGCCTATGACGACGCCTACAAGGCGAACGAGGCGGTTACGGCGGCGAACCGGCTCGTCTTCGAGGACGAGGTGAAATACATCATCGGCACCGTCGGGTCGGCCCCGATCCTGGCGATCCAGCCGATCACCGAGGAAAATGGCGTCATCACGATGACGCTTGGCTTTACCGGCCAGGCGCTGTCGCCCGAGAAGCCCTATACCTTCCGCCCCAATCCGACCACGGCCGAAGTTGCGCAACCGCAGATCGACTGGATCGTGAAGACCCAGGAGGTCAAGACCGTGGGCGCGCTGTTCCCGAAGGACGAGACCGGCGAGGCCATCGCCAAGGACCTGAGCGCGGCCTATGAAAAGGCCGGAGCCACGCTGGCCGCAACCGAGTTCTTCGAGCGTGATCGCGTGGATTTCATTCCGCTGCTGACGCGGATCATTGCGCAGGGCGTGGATGCGATCGAACTGGATGGTAACTCTCCGGCGACGGCGGGTCAGATCGTGCAGCAGGCGCGTGACCTCGGTTTCGAGGGCGTCATTCTGCGCACGGGTGGACCTGCCACGCAGGAAATCGTGAACGTGGCCGGCGAAGCGGCGACCGAAGGGATGTTCGTGCATTCGGCATTCGATCCCGGCGTCGAGTCGGCCAAGGCCTATGAAGAGCGGTTCACCTCGACCTATAACGAACCGATGAACGGCTTTTCGCCCTTCTTCTACGATGGCACGAAAATGCTGTTCCAGGCGATGCGCGACGCAGGCACGGTGGAAGATACCGAGGCCGTCAAGACGGCGCTGGAGAACATCTCGGACTATCAGGGGATTCTCGGCACGATGAACTGGACGGGCGAGGATCGCTACGGCATCGCCCACCAGCTCGACAGCCCGTTCTATATCGCCCGCGTCGAAGGCGGCGAGGAAGTGATCGTGGCACGCTGCACCTCGGACGGCTGCGAGTAATCCATCCCATAACGGCTGCGCGTCGCCCAGTGGCGGCGCGCGCTGCCCCATGCGAAAGGAACGGTTCCCGTGAGCTTTCTTATCGCCCAATCCCTGATTAACGGGGTCATCCTGGGCACACTCTACCTATTGATGGCGATCGGGTTCACGCTCGCCTTCGGCGTGATGCGGATCGTGAATTTCGCGCACGGCGAATTCTACATGATCGGTGCGTTCTGCGCCCTGATCGGTGTGACCTGGCTTGGCTTGCCCTTTCCGATCACGCTGGCCCTGACGATCGCCTTCGCGATCCTGTTGGGGGCTGTGGTGGAGCGGCTCGTGTTCCGGCCATTCCGCGCCGATGAGCTGTCGGGAATGATCGCTTCGCTCGGGTTGGCGATGATCCTTCAGCATGG
>Ga0209344_10001359_pt1 | contig 32387 bp, 32 predicted proteins | sample Cruoilmetagenom6_FD_187293 | JGI IMG/M metagenome (GOLD analysis project Ga0209344, IMG submission 187293) | Oil polluted marine microbial communities from Coal Oil Point, Santa Barbara, California, USA - Santa Barbara Oil Seep Sample 6 (SPAdes)... | ecosystem: Environmental > Aquatic > Marine...
TCGTCGTAGCCGGGCTTCCAACCAAGGTGCCATCACGATAAACTTTGTAGCCCGTTACGCCCACATTGTCCGTCGAGGCCGTCCAACTCAAGCTTATCTGCGTTGAGCTAATGGGTGTGGCAGAAAGTCCTGTCGGTACAGTCGGTGATAAATTATCTACGCCACAACCTCCACCGACCGATCCAGTTCCATCCATTTTAAAAGTGGCCGATGTCACACATCCAGCGGTGATAACAAGTTGAGTCGGTGTACTCCCCCCAAATACAACTGGAGCGATCGCCACCCCGTTATTGTAAAGTGGTGGCTGAAAGGAAAGATCGGAGGATGTATCCGCATAGGGCCCGATACTGGCACCAGCACTAAATTCTGTCTGAATGACTTCTGCGTGCAGTGTGTAGTTGCCAGGGGGCAGCAACAACTTAAAGTAGCCGGTATTCTGAATGAGATAGTCGGAAACAAAACTAAATACTTTATTGGTGCTTACTTCCTTTGCCCAAATGTTCGCGCCACGGATAGGCGTGCCATCGGCTTGGGTGAAGATTCCGGTAAGCTGGCCATAAGCACTGTCCAGCGAGGTATCAGGATAAAGGGCGCTCACTGCGGCAATGTCATCTTCGTGTAAAGAATTTAAACTCCGGTATGCAATGGGGTACATTAATGGATAATTTGAAGTCGCCAGCCCTTGTGAATTATCCAATTGCGTGTGATCCAAACCGATCAAGTGACCGGCTTCATGGGCAAGGACGGTTTTCATAGTCGTATCGCTTATGGAGATAGTGCCGTTGATCACAGCACGGCCTTCAGTATATTCACACTGTGAACCGTTATTATTCCACCCAGAACCAGCGAAACCAAGTACGCTATTTTTTGCACCCACACCGAATATGGAATCAACAATGGAACCATCGGAGTCATAAATCACTGGATTCAACCCATCCGAGAAATCATACAGAAACGCCTCATAATTACTGGAAGTAACGTCCACTGTAAGATCTGCCCCGCGAGAAAGCGACACCGTTGAGGTCGCCACATTAGTCCACCGAGATACAGCTTCTGTTACTAATGCGTCTGCCTGCGCTTTAGTACGGGGACCAAGATCGCCTTGATCGTATTTAAGCGACACCGAGCCCGCGCCAGGATATTTTACAGGCAGCTGATGACAGACTACTAAAGGGCCACCAGCAAATGCAGAAGTCGAAACCATAAACAACGCCCCAGCTACGAGGCCGAGCATAATTCTCAGGCAAATCATTTATCCGCTCCTCTTTGCTGACGCACAAGTCGCTTAAATTCTTCTAGCTCAAGCTGTTTAATGGGTCCAGGTGCCTGCTGCATTTTATTTAATGCGGGTAAAGGCACCAAGGAAGTGGGGATGCCCAAGGTCATTTCTTTGAAATCTCTGCCATTGCTTACATGCAAACCCGTTGGCACCGAGATGATATTAAACTTTCCCTGACTAAGGCCCACAGGACTGGAGAACCCTGATGCCGAAACGCCATACAGGAAAAGCACATAACTCTCCCCCACTGTAAAAGTAGGCATGCCTGTTATTTGATTTATTTTTCCCTGTAGTTTTCCACCGATTTGCTTAATGGTATGAGTGGCTCCAACTTCACCTTTGAGCACCTCCTGCACTTCAAAAGTGCTATAAGTCACAATTGAATTTGTTTGTGGATCAAGTTCGCTATGGTTCTCAAGAGATTTGCCTTGGAATGCGATAGCGGCGTCATTGACGATTTCATCCAGGTAAAGTGGCAACACACTCATGGCTCGTGCCGGCAGTGCAATTACAAGGCTGATCAAACAGGTAAAAAGTAGTTGCCTTAGCATGGAAGTACCTCCAAAAGGGTAACGCATATGATTCAGTATCCTAAAATATATATTGATACGGCCAAGTAAAGTTTGAAACAACAGGTGCTTTAATTGTGCAGCTTGATTGGCAGATAAGCTAAACATAGCTTGGCCGTATCAATTGGTTAATGTTTTACGCGAGGGCAATAATCAATCCCAAAGCGCTATCAGACTCATTTTTTATAATACAAGGCTTTTCTAGCAGCCAGTCGGACTTAAAGTATCGTAGCGAAAATTTAGCTGAGCGCGAGTAGATTGTGCGAGTTTTCTCCTTGCGGCGAAATGCCTGCTTACCCCACTTGACGACTTTGCAGGGTAATAGTTGTTATATTGCCCAAAAAAGTGGCGAAAATACACCGCTCAGCTAAATTTGCAGCCGATTTCCTTTAAGTCCAACAGGCTGCTAGAAATCGAATTTTGCGAGCAGCCGCTTTGCGGCTTGCCTGCTTACCACTCTATCGGCACAATACAGCGATACTAAAAAAGTATCGTTTTCATACCTACCAAAATTGACTAGCATAATTCGTGCCTTAATTCTATTATTAAAAATAATTTAATTAATTACAGCATGTTAAATATTAAAATACAGGTATCGGGCACTTTCAGGAGCGGCTTTATTGGTCAAGTGTAAAAATTTTCGACAAACACAATTATGAGGTACATAGAGGATTCTTAAGTTTAGATATTCAGCGTCAAGCGTAACGGCACACAGCGAGTAGCAAAGTCGCAATTTCGGACGAAAAACATTCACACATTGGTAAGAAAATACTTGACTGAAAGAACGGATCGCACGGTCGCCAACCTGCACTCGAAGTGTTGATGGAATGTACAGGACAGCGACCAATAAGGCGTTTTTTTATTCCTCATCCGGTGCCTCATATCCTACGCTCGAATTACTTGACTTGGCCTATTGATTGGATTACCCATCTACTCCCTGCCGTTCCACCGCGCTTCCATGTTACCTTGGTCGAGTTGCTTTACGGCTGTCTAATTTCCCGAGGACTGGGTGACACGCGCGATTAAGCGCCATCACCCGAGGCCGCCACTGGGCGACCTATTGCAAACTAGTGGTAAAAACTAGCAGATTTAGCTGGTACATTTTAAGGTAATAAACATTAGGGCACCTCTAACAATGAAAATTTACGTCATTCCCGCGAAGGCGGGTATCCAGAAGTAACTGATTTGTCAACTGTTTACAAACTCTGGATACCCGCCTTTGCGGGAATGACGAACTTTTCGAGACGACCACCAGTAAGTTTCATCATATGTTCAGTGAATATGGTTTGACGGAGTCCGCCACGGTTTCCCCACTTATAGTGGGCGGTGGTCGGAAGCTCAACCCACCTACTTTAGTAGGTGGTAGTTGAGTAAAAATGTTAAGATCAAAAGCAGGAAAGACGCTCATTATGCTGATGACTGTTAGGCATTTAAAATATTATATAGCCGATAATAATCACAAATAAGGAGCCGATCCTGAAGCCTGATCCAAACAATGCCATTTAATATTTGATTTTCGCAGGTTCGTAACTTACTGTTAATCAATCGTAAAAAATTCTGAAAGCAAGTGGCGCAGACCAAACAGGGCGACGTACTTAGTGCCAGCCAAGCTGACACCCAAAAGCATGGACAACTCAAGTTAGTAGTCCATCAACAAAACAACTAGGGAGCAACAACGAACATGATTGCCGTAGTAAAAAACCTTGTCGAATACCGCGAACTGATGACCGTACTTGCTTGGAAGAACGTCACGCTGCGCTACAAACAGGCATACTTGGGCATTGCTTGGGCTGTAGTAAAGCCACTTGTCCTCATGCTGATCTTTACAGTGGTCAAAAGCTTCGTAGGTATTGACAGTGGCAACGTCCCTTATCCCCTCCTAACCTTCGCTGCACTCATGCCCTGGATTTTCTTTCAAGAGTCTGCATCGGAGGGAGTAGGCAGTGTAGTGGGCAATACCAGCCTGATTAAAAAAATCTATTTCCCGCGCGAGATATTCCCTATAACGGCAGTCGTCACCAAGCTTGTTGAGCTTGGCATCAACTTTATCATCCTGGCCGGGCTCATGATTTGGTTTCAATATATACCTAGCATACACATCCTATGGGTACCATTCATCATTCTTTATACAATTCTGGCAGCCTTAAGCATCGCATTTGTCGGCGCAGCCATCAATGTTTACTATCGGGATGTAGGGACCGCCCTGCCCGTGCTACTTTCTTTACTCATGTATATTTCTCCGGTGATTTATCCATTACAACTGGTAAAGGATAAACTTTTAGAACAACAAGCTGCCGGCGAATGGTCCAACCTGCTCTACACCCTATATACCCTTAATCCATTGGCGGGCATCATTGACGCGTTTCAGAGTGTAGTACTGAGAAATGAGCCACCGGATCTGGCAGCCATGGTACCCGGCATCATCTTGGTTGCTATCATGCTTCCGCTAAGCTATGCCATCTTCAAGCGTGCAGAGTCTCATTTCGCGGACGTGATTTGAGAGCAGTGGATAGATATTAAGGGTGTCTTTAAAAATTCGTCATTCCTGCGAAGGCGGGAATGACGTAAATTTGAGTTTTAGAGGCGCCCTTAAGTACTAACGTTTCGAAGTTCATTCCGTGCCTATCCGATTGTCACACCCACCTATTAGGGGTAGCATGTTGAGCATCTGTGCCAATCTGGAGCGCTCATGGTTATCGACGTGCTTGATTGAGACGAACTGGCTTTCCCTCACTCGCTTCCGGAGTTTCAGCGCCTGTTTCCAGACGAAGTGGCGTGCGCAGCCTACCTTGAGCGTACTCGATGGAGAGAAGGATTCGTCTGTCCGCACTTCACGGTGGCCGATAAACCACGGTACATTTCTACGCGCCGTTCGGTACTTCGATGCCGTCATTGCCGGCGCGACACCAGCCTCACGGCGGGCACCGTCATGGAGCGTACCCATACGTCGCTTTCGGTGTAGTTCTGTGCTGCGTACCTCATTGCCAGCCAGACGCCAGACATGTAGGCCGCCCAGTTCCAGCGCCAGCTCGAGCTGTCGCGCTACGAAACCGCATTCCAGATACTTCACAAGCTGCACGCCGGCATGGTGCATCCCGACCAAGACAGGATCGGCGGCAAGCCGGATGAGATCGCCAAGGCCGACGAAACCTGGATTGACGGTCGCAAGCAGGGCAAGGGCCACGGCGACCACGATATGGTGCTCGTGGCATGCGCAGTCGAAGTCCGGCAACACAAGCGTACAAGCAGCCTCAACAAGCGAAAGACCGGGCGTTTCGCCGGGCGCGTCAGACTCTCCGTGGTGCCAGACAGGAGCGCAAAGTCGCTGGTCGGCTTCATCGGCCACAATGGCGCCAGCAAGAGCACCATGCTCAAGCTGCGGGCCAACATGTCAAAACATTCCAGCGGAAGCAATCCAGGCAAAGTGCAAAGTGGCACCGCAGATCGAAGTGGGTGCCGACCAGGTGAGAGACCTTACCGGACGCGAAAACATCTACCTCAATGGCGCTATACTCGGCATCCCCTAAGAGTGAGATCAACCGCAAATTCGATGACATTCACAGAGCACCTGATCTAAACCCAGACAGTTGTACATGGCGCGGAAAACCTTCGCGGATCAGAACTCAAACATTGGGAAGCTGGATGATTCTGTTGAGGCGGCATATAATGCTGAACGGCTATGGACTGCCACGGCAGTGGCTGTATGCAATCACCTTAAGTAGTGCCTAAGCTATACGATACTTCGGTCTGATCGTCATGTTTTATGCCAACGAACACGCAGTATGTGCATGATAAGTCCCAAGGGCGTGAAGCATGAGCCGAAATTATTATAATCAACGGTATAGTGAGTGAGATACGGTACGAGTCAGTAATAGGTCGTGCCCTACTCAAGTCGAACGAAATGTTTTTTTTCAGGAACTGGTAACCGCACGCTCGGATAAGATCGTAACCAAATGGATAGACTTTATTCATATTGCATAAGCCAATCAAGCCAGAGCGGATTACAAGGAGGCTCAAATGATACCAAGCATTATCAATATTGTTTCCGCAACACAGGTTGGCGAGCATAAAATCCACCTGTTCTTCGACGACGGAACAGCGAATGACTTTGACTTCGGCCAATTTCTGACACGGGCCCAACATCCCGAAATGCGCGCTTACCTTGCGCAAGACTATTTTGCGGCATTCAGGGTGGAGCACGAGGAATTGGTCTGGGGCGATTACGACTTGTGCTTTCCTGTAATTGACCTCTACAAAAACCAGATCAAGAAACACGCTTTGCTCGAAACGGTTGCATGACTGCTCAGCACCAAAAAATATCGCTTAGTCGCGATGCTGTGCCTCAAGCAGAATCTGCCCGCTAACTGCTATACGCTACTCGCTAATCTCTAAAATATGCCCATCATCGAAGTCAACCACGTCACTAAAGAATACCAGCTCGGCCAATTGCAGAGCCTAAAAACCACCGCGGCCAACCAGTGGCGGCGACTTACGAACCAGCCGATTGTAGAACGCGCTTCATTCAAGGCCCTTGATGACGTCACCTTCTCAGTCGAACGGGGTGAGGTGCTTGGCATTATCGGCCACAACGGTGCTGGTAAGAGCACCATGCTCAAGCTTCTGGCCAACATTGCAAAACCTTCCAGCGGCAGTATCACTGTCAAAGGCAAAATTGCTCCATTAATCGAAGTTGGTGCGGGCTTGGTGGGAGACCTCACCGGACGAGAGAATATCTACCTCAATGGTGCCATTCTCGGCATTCCGAAGAGCGAGTTAATACGTAAGTTCGATGACATTGTTGCCTTCGCAGAGCTAGAAAAGTTCATCGATACGCCAATCAAGCGCTATTCATCAGGTATGTCCGTACGTCTCGGTTTTGCCATCGCCACTAGTGTGGACTCAGACATTCTAATCGTGGATGAGGTTCTGGCCGTTGGTGATTTGGCATTTCAGCGAAAATGCTTCGACCGAATGGAAGCATTGATAAATGAAGAGAGCAGAACTATTCTCGTAGTCAGCCACAACTTGCGACAAATAGAGCGCCTTTGTAAGCGAGTATTACTGTTAGATCATGGAAATATTGTTGCTGATGGAGAACCGAAGCCTATGTGCAATCGTATGTTCGAAGCAATGGATTCCAAAATAGCAGCCCAAGCTAAACAAAATGCACAGCAAAGTGCAGGTCGCACCGCTTCGGATGGCAGTGTAGAATTGATCGATATTTCACTAATAAACGCCGATGATCAAATAACTAACACTCTTAAAATGGGCAGTAGTGCAACTTTAAAAGTTCGATACCTTGCCCACGAAAGCATAGTGGAACCGATATTCGGAATCGGCATTCACACAAGTGATTTCATCTATTTGAGTACGGAACAGAGTTTCGGCCATCTGGAAGTAGAAGCCATAGAGCCTGGTGTCCATGAGTTGAGTTTCAAGATGAAATCTATCCCTCTCCTTCCCGGAGTCTACTCATTCCGTTTGGGTATTGCTAGGGGAAAATCTGGTGGAGCCCTTTTTTATAAGGACAATGTTTTAAATTTTCAGATAACAGCTACCGGTATTAGCCGCGCCTGGAATACTGCAGCTGATGAAGGTTTTTTTGCACTTGATGCCGAATGGGCGATATCCCATCAGGCATCCACAATTGTGGAGCATTTAATTGGATAACAAAAACGCGGGCAGCACTCAAGTGGATGAGGTCAAAGCAAGTAGTGATGTTGCCATATATGATTACTCTTTCGACCTGGAAAGCAACAGGTCAGCATCAAGAGTTGCACGGCTTGTTGGAAAGAACAAAACCATATTAGAAGTTGGCTGTGGCCCTGGCTCACAGTCGAAGGTATTCCATGGGATACTGGGTTGTGATGTTGTAGGAATAGAGATTGATCCGGCACGTGCGGAGAAGGCTCGAACTTATTGCAGAGAAGTTCATGTGGCCAATCTTGAAACGGACGATCTTAGCGGTTTTCTTAAAGACGAAAAATTTGATGTTATTGTTTGTGCCGACGTACTTGAGCATTTAAGAAATCCAGATGACTTGCTGATTGGGCTTAAAAATTATTTAAAACCAGATGGTTATCTAGTTGCTTCCATACCGAACTTTACCCATGCATCTATCATTTACGAGATGATTCATGGTCGCTTTGAATACAAAACAGAGGGCCTGCTGGATTCAACTCACATCAAATTCTTTTCGTGCGCATCCGCTTTATCCCTCATCGAGAACGCAGACTATTGGATAGCCGAGTTGCAGAAAGTCCGCTCGCTTCCACAACACACGGAATTTAAGACGAATCCGATCAGCCCTGAAGATAAACAAATTCTTGCAGCCATTCATTCAAGAAATTCAGATGCAGATACTTATCAATTTATTATCAAAGCATACCCTTTAAACAATGCGGTTTCACACGACAAAAATCCTTTCATTATGCGAGAGGAAATTCGGCAGCTACAAGGGAAAATTTCATCCTATGAGTCCGAAGTTCAACGGTTGAACTCAACACTCAACTGGTATCGCATGCCTTTTATTGCTCGGCTAAGAAACAAGTTCAACCTGCTAAGACGTGGCACGCTGAAATAATATTTTTCTAGAAACCATCAAGAAGGGGCTATAAAGATGCTTAGCAACACCATAAAAAAACTGCCGTTTATACGGCCTCTTGTAAAAGTAAGGGATCAACTGCATGATTTGGTTACGACGTGGAAACGGTACCTCCGCTATGCGCCTCCCGACCATTTATATTTCCCGACCCCTAATCTAGATGACGTAAGGGTAAATGAGTCCGCGATCTTTGGCAGTACGCCCGAAGTCATGCCGGGGATAGATCATGCTAAGACTGCTCAATTGCAACTTCTGCAGGAGTTCAAGACGTATTATGCTGAGCTGCCATCCCCCCCATACGCCCCCTCTTCGTTACTCCTTCGAGAACTCGGTCTATTCCTACTCGGACGCGATCACCTTATACTGCATGATCAGACATACACAACCCAAGAGAATCGTTGAAATCGGATCGGGCTATTCCTCCTGCACCATACTGGACACTAATGCGTTGTTTTTTCAGGTGTGATTAAAACGACCTTAATCGTACCCTATCCTGAACTGCTGCTCTCTTTGATCCGACCTACCGAACAGGAAACTATTATGCTTTTGCCAAACAAGCTCCAGGATGTTGGTGCCGAAGTTTTTCAGCCACTAGAAGCGAACGATATTCTGGTCATTGATTCCACACATGTATGCAGAATCAATAGCGATGTAAACTGAATTATGTACGAAATTCATCCCAGCTTGAAAAGTGGCGACTATGTACATTTTCATGCCATTTTCTATCCCTTCGATTATCCCAAGGAATGGGGGTATGAGGGTCGAGCATGGAACGAGGCTTATGCCCTTAGGACATTTTTACAATTTAATAGTGCCTTCAGAATCGTGTTCTCCAACACCTATCTAGAGCATTTTCACAGACCATTGTTTGAGGAACATATGCCTCTATGCTTGAAAAATATTGGTGAAAGCCTATGGATACAGAGGCTTTAGGCGTAAGAAACACACCACTCATTTCAGTTATTGTACTCAACTGGAATGGTGTTGATGATACGCTCGCCTGCCTGGACTCGCTCGCTGCGTTGACGTATCCGAACTTCAATGTAGTTGTGGTAGACAATGGCTCGACCAACGATTCTTTGGCACGTCTGCGTCCCTACAGCGCACCATATTCGATGAAACTGCTCGAAACCGGGCTCAACCTGGGGTATGCGGGCGGCAACAATATGGGCATACGACACGCATTGGAAACCGGCGCGGATTTTGTGCTGGTGCTTAACAATGACACCGTAGTCGCATCCGACCTACTGGAGCGGTTGGTCGAGGAAGCAGTGCGTTGGCCAGATGACGGAATATACGGTCCTGTCATTCTGTATGAAGACCAACCTGAGGTAATTTGGACAGCGGGCGAATTCTATGATCGGAAAAAGCTCAGTGTAGTTCATATGGAGAATGGCAATGAGTTTAATCACCCAGGTTATGAAAGCAAAGAAGTCGAATATCTCGTAGGTGCTGCACTATTCTTGAGTTCTGCGACCCTAAGGGCTACTGGCGAGCTCGAAACAAAATATTTCCTGGTATACGAAGAGAGTGATTGGTGTTATCGGGCAAAGCGCAAGGGGTTTCGTTGCCGAATAGTGACAAACGCAAAAGTCTGGCACAAAGTAGGTAGTTCCTTTGGTTCTGAGGCTTCACCTTTACGAACTTATTTTAGTGCACGAAACCACCTTTTATTTGCCGAGCGCAATCTTCAGCGATGGGACTTTTTAAGATTGTTAGCAAAATATTCCCTTAAGTTATTGCCAAAAATTTGTAGGGTACAATCTGGAAATGAACCTATTTTGAAGCGTCTTTTTTGGGCTGCCTCGGATACTAAACTTCTTTGGGATAGCTATAGACAAAAAGCTTTTCGCCGCGGCGTCACGGATTATTTACAACGCAACTTCGGTGATTGTCCCGATGAGGTGCGTGTCTGGAGCAAGACATGGGCAGCGCGACAACGAGACTCATGAAATCTGGATTGAGCATACTATGCATTTAGCAATACATAACGCAACCGTGGCCGAACTCAATCTCAACACGCTCTTTACTGCGGATGATCCGCATGTGCGAATAAATCATGGACAGCGCAGCCACGCCCAATCCGTGGGTATGCGACGGGTTCAGGATGCTTTTGAGGGAGCAGACTGCCTTTTCTTACGTGCTGATACAGCCCTCCGCCTGCGGCTGGATGGCAATTACGCACTGCAACGATGTGCTGCCGGCGGCTGGCTGTTGCACAGTCGCGATTCCGCTGCACCAAGCTACTGGTTTCCTATCTTGGCGACGCTACGACGCAACAGCGCACAAGGCCACATCCTGGAAGAACTTTCTGCCGAATGGGAGAGCTTCGACTTGGATTCAAGCGGCGTAGCCATCTCCTTCATAGCCATTCCAGAGGGCTGGGCACTCGATGCGGTGATTTGGAAACTGGACGACCCTGTACTCATTAAAGAGCTAATGGAATTCTCACACGTCGAAACACAAGGTTATTTCTTGCTCGGCTCTCACACTCGCTATGGCAAACCCGCCGATCTTTACCGTCACCTGATTAATGGCTGGGTGTATGAAGACCGTTATGCCTGGCCTTTCAAGCGTAAGATTTGTTCAGAGAACGACGCCCACGCGCTGCATCTAGTCTTTAGCGGTCTGGAACGCGCCAATCACAAGCGTATTTACGTCCTGCTGAAAGCGCAATTGCTGCTATCGGTATTGTCACGGCAAGGCGAGGATGGTGGTTTCCGCCACGGCGAGTGGACGGATAAAATGGAATCCCACTATCGGTTGCATTGCAGTGCAATGCACCTGCTGATGGATACGCTGGACGAGAGTGATGATCCAGTAGTGCGCCAAGCATTGAAAAAAGCGGCGGCCTTTGTTTCCAAGCAAAGAGACGAGACCCGTATTGGGAATTGGTTTTTGCATGATGGGCTAGAGCACAGCATCGAGACTATGCAACGCAGCCCGTTTCGTTGGGTGCCAGGCCGTACTTTGGGAAAATCTTCATCGAACACGCTTGTACTAAATACCCATATTGATACGACCATTGCCTTGAGCCGCTATTTCGATATGACTTTAGATAATCAATATGAGTCCTTAATCGCCAGTGCAAATGAGGCAACCAAGGCAATTCTTGCGATGCGTACTGCCGAGTGGTTCTATCGACCCTTGTTTTGGATCATCAGCCTCAGCTTGCTGCCAACTTCAGTCGCAAAAGACCTACCACTTCCCTTACGTGCGCTGAAACGAGTGGGGTGGAAGTACTTAGTACCGCTGCTACCCAACATTAAATCCCGGCTGCCCAGACTAGTCATGCCAGGAGGCTATATCGATCGCGCGATATCGGTCGGTACATTATCCGATACTTATCTAGCGATAAATGCAATGGATTTGGCCAGATGGCTGCGGCGTTTCCCGAACGATAGTATTAAAGCGATGCTCGACACTGCGCTGACCTACGGCACAAAGTGGGATTTGTTGAAGCGCTGGGCCGAGGTTCCGAGCAAGGCCTACGCCTTGGGCTTCTGGGCCGAAGCACTGTATCACCTGTGCCTGCTAGACCCGTCGCCCCGTTACCGCAAGTTGCTCGCGGAAACCATGCTAGAATTGGAGCTGAATAAAGGGGGGGTTCCGGTATCCTTACTGGGTGGCAACAGCGAAGCGATTCAGCTGCTTGAACAATTACCTTGCCCGTCACCAGCTGACCCATGCTTGCGTGTCGCGAATCTCGGCCGAGCAAACCGGGTCGAGTTATTGGTGGTGAACCCTACCGACACACCACGTACTTTGAATTGGGAAAGCGGGGATATCCCCTATATGCCTTGGTACAGCAACAATAACGACGAGTTTATGCAAAACGAAGTGATGACGGTACCCACGCGAGGTTGGTTGTGGGGCTGCACAGAAGGTTTCGCAAAGTAATGAAGGTCGGCCTGATTTCTCCCGAGTTTCCGCCAGATATTGGCGGCGTGGAGACATACTCGTTTGAGTTAGCGCGGGCGTTGGTGCGCCACGGGTACGATGTGACGGTGTTCACCATACCTCACGTGGAAGGAGAGGTGAATCTACCTAGTGTACGGATATTACCGCAACTCACTCTACGCAGGAGGCTGGACAGATATCTGCTCGAACAGACACCGATGGACGTCTGGCATGCCACCAACGCCGCCTACGCCTGGATTGGGATGGAGCTGAAAAATGTGGTGGTATCAGTCCACGGCAACGATTTCCTCAGACCATATGTCAACGTCGAACGGCCAGATCTACAACGGCTACCGGGCCTATGGCGCTTCGCTGCACGGCTGGATGGTTTGGATAAGCGGATCGGTAGAGTACTGACGACGCGACTGGTGACGCGCGCCATGCCGCACGTACCCAAGTTGGTGACCAATAGCCGTTACACAGAAAGTATGCTGGTTGATAAATTCCCGGCCTGCGCCGGCAGAACTTACGTTGGCTTGGTCGGTGTTGGGGATGATTTCTTCTACGTGACGCCGATACCTCGCAAGCAAGACGAACCAGCGCGGCTGCTGACTGTCTGCCGGCTATCCGAGCCACGCAAGAACGTGGGCAGGGTACTACAAGCCTTGGCACGTTTGAAGGATAAACATCGCTTCAGCTACAGCGTAGTCGGGGAAGGTGAATTGCGGCCGGGATTGGAAGCGCTCGCACAACAACTTGGGATTGGTGATCGGGTCACATTTACAGGCAGGGTTTCGAACTCCGCGATGAAATGCTGGCTCGCCTCCAGCGATTTGTTCGTACTGGCCTCCTCAATCTTGCCGACCAGTCATGAGGGATTCGGCATCGCCTATTTGGAAGCGAACGCCTGTGGAGTGCCGGTTTTGGCGGCGCGTCTTGCGGGCGCAGCAGAGGCGGTGTCGGAAGGCGTAAGCGGTATGTTTGTCGAACAACCAACTGTAGACGCTTTAAGCGAAGCCCTCGATCACTTTCTAGCGGGGGACATATGGTTTGACTCGAATGCTTGCAGGCAGCATGCCAAGGGCTTTATTTGGGATCGGGTTGTCGATCGCTTAGCACCATTGTATAACGAAGTGAGCAGAATTTCCCCTGCGCCATAGCCGTCTGGATGATGCTCCAAGGTAAGCGACAAGACCCATGACATTCCCGATATTAAACAATAACCTGATATGAACATTACGCAGAACATACCCCCGACTAAAGGGCTGATCTCGGTAATAATGCCGTGCTTCAATGGCAAAAAATACTTGCGCGAGGCAATCGAAAGTGTGCGCCAACAAACCTATTCGCACGTGGAGTTGATCGTAGTGGACGATGGCTCCACGGACGGCTCCCAGGATATTTTGCGAGAATACGGCGAACAAATTACCGTGATCAAACAGGAGAACCAAGGGCCGTATCCAGCACGCAATCTTGGGCTGCAACACGCTCAAGGCGAGTTCGCGGCTTTTCTCGATGCAGACGATTACTGGCGAGCAGATTGTCTTGAATTGCTCCACAAAGCTTTGGCTAATTCGAATGCGGCATTAGCTTATTGTGGCTGGCAGAATATCGGCCTTCCGGGCAAACGAGGCGCGCCTTACATTCCGCCTAACTACGAGGCAGGCAACAAGGCGGAACAGTTCCTGCGCGCTGCCGCACCTTGGCCCATTCATGCTGCGCTAGTGCGCAGAAGCGCACTGGAAGAAGTAGGCGGCTTCGATCTTCAGTGGCCCACCTGCATGGACTATGATCTCTGGCTGCGTCTCGGGTTGACCCGCCTCATCGTGCGTGTGGAAGATGTGCTGGCTTTCTACCGGCACCACAACGAAGGTCAAATCACCTCCAAGCAATGGCGACAAGCGAAGAACTCGTGGCTGGTTAAAAAAAAATTCGTCGAATCTAATCTGGAGGCCGTGGCGGACATTCCTACGGCAAGGCTGAAAGATCTTATCGATGGCGGACTCCTTCGCCGCGGTTACGATGCCTACTGGAAGCATGATTTGGTGTCGGCGCAGAAAATTTTCCGCGTGGTACTGCGGGAGTGCACTTGGGGTGGCAGTGACCTGAAATACTTACTGCCCGCACTTTTACCAGAGTGGGTGTACATAAAACTAGTGCAAACACTGAGCAGCCGATGAACCCTTATAAATCTGTAATGTCTCTACCCGGCCTGCCATGGCGCGTGCAGCAGAAGTTGGAATCTTGGCTAGAAGGGCAGGTGCGCACGACGCAGCCCGCGCTATACCGCTGGTTGCATTTCGGTAATACCCGCGAGCGTGTGCGAGCGGTGACCTTTGGCCCAAAGCACCACTTCTTCGGATATTACGAAAAATCGCCATGGAACACATCTCAGACCATGCTGCTCGCACACGAGGTTTGCTTCAACGACCGCCCACCAGGTTCTGATGACCGGGTGACCATAGGTATCGTACATCTCTCCGACAATCACTTTCAACCGCTCGCTGAAAGTCTTGCATGGAACTGGCAACAGGGTGCCATGCTTGCTTGGCATCCAGCTAATCCAGATCACCTTTTGGTTCACAATGATCGACGAGATGGCGACTTGGTCGGTGTGGTTCGTGATATATCAGGCAAAGAGCAACATGTTTACGAACGCCCATTCTATGCACTGTCCCCCGATGGCAAAACTGCATGGAGCTTGAATTTTGCACGGCTCGCTATCCATCGTCCTGGCTACGGCTACGCGGGGTTATTCGACCCATGGGCCGATTCACCTCACCCAAATGACGACGGCATCTATGCCATGGATCTGGAAAGCGGTAAAAGCAATCTGATTGTCACACTGGACGAACTGGCAAGGCGCGACCCCATCCCCACGATGGAAGGGCAGTTTCATTGGGTAAATCACATACAAGCCAGCCCACGCGGCACACGTATCGCTTTCTTTCATTTGTGGCGAGAAGGCGAGAACGGCTGGGGCGTGCGGCTCTATGTAGCACGGCCAGATGGACGCGAACTCGCTTGTGTGCTTGATACAGGACGTATCTCGCATTACGACTGGCTAGACGAAGATCACCTGCTGGTTTGGGCGCGCCGACATGATGGCGCTGAGCGTTTTTTGTTGGTGGATGTACGCGACGGTTTGTACCATGTCTATGGCGAGGGGGTTCTTACCGAAGACGGTCACGACAGCTTCTCACCTAATCGACGCTGGGTACTCAACGACACCTACCCTGACCGTCACGACATGCGGACGCTGATGCTAGTCTCATGGCCGGAAGGAAAGCGCTTCGATATTGCGCGACTGTATTCACCTAAAGCAAAATGGTGGGGCGAAATACGCTGCGATCTTCACCCGCGCTGGCGGCGCGATGGCCGCCAGGTTTGTATCGATTCTGTACACAATGGCTCGCGTCAGATATATGTGGTAGATGTGGAGGATATGATCAAATGAGCCGGATCGTTATCCTCATGTATCATGTAATCGATCGGGCGCGCTCGAAACAGGAAGCGAAATATTGCTGCTCACCCGATCGCTTTGAAGCACAGATGCGCTTTCTGCGCGAATCGGGGAAAAATCTGTTGAGTCTCGATCAAATCGCTTCAGCGATTGAAGGAAAGAGTGCATGGCCGACAGCAGGAGTGGCCGTCACGTTCGACGATGGTTTTCGAGACACATTCCACCATGCCTTGCCAGTGCTCATTCGCTATAACATTCCAGCGACAATGTTTATGCTGGCAGACCGCATCGGAGCAAACAACGACTGGATGACCCCGCGCGGATTTCCAGAGCGCGAGTTGATGTCTCAAAGTGAGGTTCTAGAAATGCAGGCTGCGGGCGTTTGCATCGGCAGCCATACGTGTAGTCATCCGCGTTTGCCGCAACTTGATGCTGAAAATTCCATGGCTGAAATCAAGGTGAGCCGCGAAAAGTTACGGACGCTCACCGGATCAGCAGTAAACCATTTCGCTTATCCGTTCGGACTGTATGACGACAAGGCGATGACGGCGGTTGCTGTCGCCGGCTACCGCACTGCCTGTACGACCCGACCGGGTTTCAATGGCGAAGAGATCGAGCCATTTTTATTACGCCGCATAGAGATATACGGCAACGATACGCTCTGGCAGTTCAAGCAAAAACTCAAATTCGGGTCGAACGATATCTCTTATACTTATCCGATTCGCTATTATGCCAGGCGAGTGCTATCCCGCTTTAATCGAGGGTAATCATATGGATTTCACCGTTATTATCTGCACCTACAACCGTGCAAGCAATTTACCCATTTGCCTGGGCGAGTTAAGTCGACAACAAAACGTAGGCGACATGAAATGGGAGGTGTTGGTTGTCGACAACAACTCCACAGACAATACACGCGAAACCGTGGCACGTCTTGCCGAAGAATTGCCAGTTTCCATCCGCTATACATTTGAGTCGCAGCAGGGCTTGAATTATGCACGTAACCGTGGCGCGCAAGAATCACTTGGCGATTATTTTTGCTATGTTGATGACGACATCCGCGTTGCATCACAATGGCTCGCCGCATTATTTCAGACTTTAAAATCGAACGACGCAGACGCGGCTGGCGGCCGCATTTATCTAGACGACTCGATCATTCTACCGCGCTGGATTAAACCTGAGATGTATGGGTTTCTGGGTCATCAGGATTTTGGTGAGTCGCCGTTCCAAATGGACGGAATCAGTAAATACCCATTCGGCGGGAACATGGCGTTTCATCGTCGTGTTATCGACAAGATTGGTCTATTCAATCCACTATTGGGTCGAAAAGGTAGCGGCCAGAAACGCGCCGAGCTTTTCAAAGGTGCCGAGACCGATTTTTTCCATCGTCTTGCTGCGGCAGGTAGCAGGATTTTTTATGCGCCAGCTGCCATCGTTTATCACCAGGTAATGCCGTTTCAATTATGCAAACGCTATTTCCGCACCATCCACTACAACGCCGGTGTACAAAAGGCATATCATGATCCGCAAACTTACCACCGCCGGTTATTCGGTATCCCACTGTTCCTTTTCGCTCAGACTGCACGCAATATCGCCCGCTATCTGGGACAATTTTTTACGCGCGGACCGGATTGGGCTTTCCGTCAACAAATGACTGTTGGCCACTTTCTAGGCATGATGCGGGGCTATATGAAACGTTTTCACGAAAATTCTCGATGATTCGCGTCACTTTACGCTTAGATGAACCATCTAAGGTCAGATTTTATTGGTGCAAGTTTTAACCATGCACCCAAAACAGCCCATCCATCAGCGATGAGACTCACTATTCTGATCTGCACCCACAATCGCGCAGATTTGTTGGAACTGGCGCTCTCTTCGTTGAATGCGGCACAGCGCCCCGTCATGTCGGTGCAGATTTTGGTGGCAGCCAATGCCTGCACCGATGATACGGCGGTTCGCATGCTGGCATATCAGTCTCAGCAGGCCAGTAAAAGCTGGCTACCACTACGCTTGATTGAAGTTCCCACACCGGGTAAGTCGCATGCGCTCAATTGGACCATTCCGGAAATTGATACCGAGCTGACTGCGTTTGTCGATGATGACCATCGGGTCGATGAAAATTATCTGGTTGCAATTGCACATGCTGCGCAAAGGTGGCCAGATGCGGGTTTGTATTGTGGTCGCATCTTGCCTGACTGGAATGGATCTGAGCCCGCGTGGGTGCATGATGAGGGACCATATCGAGTTTACCCGCTTCCAGTGCCACGCTATAACCAAGGCGATCAACCCAAAACAATAACGGCGGAAGAAGGTCCTATCCCAGGAGGAGGCAATCTCGTGGTTCGACACCATGTGTTTGCCCTTGCCGGGCAGTTTTCAACCGAACTTGGACCACACGGTCACGATTTGGGGGGTGGCGAGGACAGCGAATATGTATTGCGTGCCATGATTCGCGGGGTACGTTGCCAGTACACGCCGGACATCGTACAACATCATTACGTGGATATTGATCGACTTAAACTCAGCTATCTGCTTAAAAAAAGCTTTCAACGTACTCGCTCCACCTCGCGCATTCAAGGCAATGGTCGAATACCGCTTTATATGTGGCGCAAGCTGGCGGAATATGGGTTTCACAGTGTATTTAGCCGATCATGGGCCAAGCGGCGTTTCTTCTTGATGCGAACCGCTGCCGCCTTAGGAGAAGTGCAAGGTCGCCGGGAATCGGGCCATCGTGGTAAAGACCTTTCGCTTCCCCCTGATCGTAGCATCTTGCACATTGCAGCGCTGGCGATTTCGACAGTTATCTGTGGGTTGATTGCCTGGTTTACCAGCGGCAGTGCAAGATGGACTGGTGGATTGCCCGTGTTATCTGCCGCAGGCGTGGGTTCTGTGGCACTGCTGGCAAAATCGCTAGTGGACTTTTCTCAAACCGGACCACGGATACAGCAAGAAGTACTCACCCATTACCGGCACTACACCCTGTTTGCGCTCGCCCGTCTATCTGTTTGGGCATTCACTATCATGCTATTCACTGGCAGTGCAGGCGTATTGCTATATTACATGTTGACTGTAAGTCTGGACGGCGAATGGTCAAGGGGTATTGCAACACTCGCGGCAGTGATGGGTATCCTGGGCGCAATCATACTGCAATTCATCCGCAAGCTACGCTTCAATCCAGGGCTGCTGGTCGCCTCTATGCACTATAACTTGAGTCGCTTTTATTCGCTGTGGCGCTGGATTACGCCGGAGCGCATTTATTTAATACAGTTTGCGTGTATTTCTACCGCTTTGTTGCTACTGATCGCCGCGTCGTGGCGATTGACATGGCAGAACCAGATGACCAATCTGATTGCGTTGTGGGCTGCTGCGCTATTCTTCGCAGGCACAATTACCTGGGCAGCCTGGATGCCCGAAGCACGTCCACCCCGCCGTAAACCAGAACGCGCAACCGATGCGCCACCCAATATCCTCATGATAGGATCAGACACATTGCGTGCAGATCGGCTGGGTTCGCTGGGATATCGGCGCGCCCTTACACCCAATATTGATCAATTAGCCGAGCTGGGAGTACTGTTTGCCAATTGTTATGTGCCATGCGCCCGCACCGCGCCCAGCCTGATCTCGCTAATGACCGGTACATGGCCGCACACCCACGGCATTCGCGACAATTTTAATGCGGACGATGTTACCCGGCTAAAAGTCGATGCCCTGCCCCATCTGCTAAAGGCGCAGGGCTACCGTACCGCTGCAATCTCAGATTGGTGCGGCGGAGACATGGGCAAATTTTCTTTCGGTTTCGATTATACAGATCTGCCAGAGGATCAGTGGAACCTGAAATACCTGATCCGACAAGGACCTAAGGATTTACGCCTTTTTTTATCGCTGTTTACCCACAACCGGCTGGGGAGATTGCTGCTGCCAGAAATTTATTACCTCGGAGGCGTGCCGCTGACCCAGCCGATGGGTCAGCATGCTCGGCGCCTGGTTTCGCGTCTAGCGGATAGTGCTCAGCCATTTTTCCTCAATGCATTTTATTCCACCACTCATCCTCCATTTGCTTCGGAATGGCCATGGTATACGCGTTTTGCCGACCCAACTTATGACGGTGAGTCAAAGTTCGCCATGGCGCGTCTAACTGACCCATTCGAGATCATCCGTCGACAGGGTGCGCCAAAAGAAGAGTTTGATCTCGATCAAATAATTGATTTATATGACGGTTGTGTGGCAGAATTTGATCATGAGGTTGGCAAGATGCTGCGCCATCTCGATGATTGTGGCTTGGCAGACAATACTATTGTTGTTGTCTATTCCGATCATGGCATGGAATTTTTTGAACACGACACTTGGGGCCAGGGTAATTCCGCTATTGGTGATTTCAGTTCGCGCATTCCACTCTTGATTCGTGACCCCCGCAAACAGGCATGCGGAAAAGTCGATCAGGTGGTACGCAGCATTGACCTAGCACCCACCCTGCTGGAATTGGTAGGTGCAAGCCCTACTGCCAACATGGATGGGGTATCACTGGCTACCTGCTTTGAGCAATACCAGCTCTGTCCACAACTCGATGCTTTCAATGAGACCGGGATTTGGGTCGCTAATATTCCTGGTCTGCCGGAGAAGCATCTGCGTTATCCCGACTTGCTGGAGCTGATGGGAGTACCGGATCGAGCCAGTGGCACTATGGCGATTAAACCGGAATATTCGATGTACATCATGGAAGCTAAGGATCGCATGATCCGCAGGGGTCACTGGAAACTCACCTATCAACCGCTAACCAATGGCCATATACTGCAGCTCTTCGATATCGTAGCAGATCCCATGTGCAAACAAAATTTAATCGATCAGCATGCAGATATTGCCTCCACGCTTTGGCAAAGCTTGCGTCTGTGGATCGACCGCATGCCTGACACACAGACCAATCTTTGAATTTTTGAAAACAGGAACCCATATGCCATTCAAATTAACCATCAAACGAATCTTGCGTGTCTTGGGCTATAAAATCGAGAAAATCGATCCGCTGGAGGAGAGCATACCAACAGACTACAACCACTCCCCTTTTCTACCACGAATCTATCGCGGCGCATTGGATCGTTATCTTTACTTCAAGGATATGGTGGACAAAGTGCAAAAAGTGGAAGGGGATATCGTCGAATGTGGCGTTTCAATCGGACACGGGGCTTTGCTGTTTACCTTGTTCAGCGACTATATCGGAACGCCACGAACATATTATGGCTTCGATTCTTTTGAGGGTTTCCCCGACCCGGTAGAAAAAGACGAAACCACACCAATCAAGGGAAAGGGATTTTGGGCCAACCCACCTGATACCGTGCTCAAAGTACTGCGCGACGGACTACTGGGCGAAGAAGTCATTCGCGAACGCATACGCCTTATCAAGGGCTGGTTCGACAAAACTCTGCCCGATTACAAAGGCCATATCGCCTTATTACATCTCGATTGCGATCTTTATGAGTCCTACAAACTCTCTTTGGAAACCCTCTACGATAAAGTTCAGCCGGGCGGAATAATTATGTTTGATGAATACGGTGATACACGCTGGCCAGGTGCCACAAAAGCCATCGATGAGTTTTTTCATGACAAGCCTGAAACAGTCCAGCGGCATCCGAAATGCACTTGGAAGTACCACGTCGTCAAACAAGTGAGTTTACAGAATGCACCTCAGTCACTGCAACTTTAACCTCCAACCAATGACATTCGCATGATACGCATTTTCTGATCCCTAATTCTAGAGACAGCGTAATAAACTGGCTCCGCTGAGGATAAGGATTTGTGCTGCATAATCGAAGAGATCAAGTACATGAGAAATAAACCTGTTGTTTGCTTCTTCACCACGAGTTCCGGAGACTGGGGGGGTGCCAGCCGGGTGCTGTTTACCAATCTGTATCTGATGAACCGTGACCGGCTGACTCCTTTGCTGCTGTTACCATACGCTGGCCCCATTGAGGCTGAATTAAAGCAACGTGATTTACGCTATCTTGTATGGGGCTCTTTGACCGAGCCGGGCAAAACCATTACCTACCTGCGCAGCTTTTTCCGCGCTTGGCGATTTTTTCAGCGTGAGCATGTGGCGGTCATCCACGTAAACAGTTCCAACTTCTGGCGCCCGGCAGAACTGCTCGCAGCTAGATTATTGGGCATTCCTATCCTCGCCCATTATCATGTAATCAACGACCAACCTGCCCCAGCCATGGCTTGGTGCCAAGCAGCCATAGCAGTATCGCACTACATTGCTGAGCAATCGTTACCGGCAGCAATATTCAAGCCTGTAATTTACAACCCAATCAGCTTGGAGCGCTTTGATGCCGGGCACAGTATTCGGGAAGAGCTTGACCTTTCAGAGAGCGACATTGTGGTAGTTTTTCTGGGACAAATTCGTGATATCAAGGGTGTTCAGGATTTCATTGCTATGGCCCGCAAAATTGATAACCCAGACGCACGCTTTTTGATTGCGGGCGAATGTCGCGACCCAAAAAAATTTCTCGGATCCTATTCAGAGCAGGATCTGAAAGAGTTGGCAGGCGGTGATGTACGCATTCGCTATATCGGCTACGTGAAGAAGGTGGAAAACATCTATCACACGGCAGATATTGTGGTGGTGCCGTCGCGCTGGCAGGAGCCGTTGGGACTTATAAACCTGGAAGCCGGTGCCTGCCATAAGCCGGTGGTGGCTACACGCGTAGGCGGGATCCTCGAGGTAGTGGAAGATGGAGTGAACGGCTATCTGGTAGAGCCAGAAGACGTGGATGGACTCACTGCACGAGTAACACAACTCATCGCCGATCCGGCGCTACGTGCCCGCCTCGGCGCTTCTGGCCGCGCCCGGGTGGAGCAAAATTTTACTACCCGGCCTGTACGCGAATTTGAAAATCTATTATTGAGGTTTGCAAAGTAATAACCATGAACACTACCAACCACTCCATTCCCTGTGCTTAATACACTTCTTTCTGGATCGCTACAGCTGTGCCTAGCAGTGACCACCGTTCGTTATCGCAAAATATGCAGACCTGGCGATCCATTGTCAGCCGATGGTCAATCTTCTGGGCAAAACCGGCAATAGGGACTTTTTTGCGAGCCATTTTTGGGTGCCGAGAGTTCTTTGACAGTATTGCTGACAGGTTTCGGCTCAGCAGGGGTTTCCTCAATGGATTTTTCCTCAATAGGCTTTACCTCAATGGGGTGTGATGCTTTGCTTGCAGAGTCATTTTCCTCGACAGTTGCGGGAACAAGCTTTTCGACTGATTTAATGTCCGATGGCTTTCCACCTAGTTTCACATACCGCCTGGTAAGTGCTTTTGAATTAGGAATATGTACAAAACCTTCTTCAATAATTTTTTTGGCTTTCTCCTTTTCTCCAATGTCTATATAAAGATCAGTCAGTGCAAGATAGGATCGCACAAAGCTCGGTGATAGATATATCGCCTGGTTAAGATTGTTAATTGCTTGACTAACCGCGGCGGGTTGCTGTTTACCCATTCTTAATAGAGACTTAGCCAAATTGGTGTGTGCTTCAGCCCTAAGAGAGCAGCTTGGCGCGACTCCACGCCACTCTTCGGTAACATCTTTCAAAATTGTAATGGCGTTTTGCACGTTGTAACTGTAACCAAAATTTTTTCGCTTGCTACCCATTGTTCGGTTTGCCCTCAAGATAAACTTAAGCGCGTCACAATAGTGATGGACAGCTGGGCAACCAGCAGGAATGGTATGACGTAACGGCGAGTCTTGAGGCTGCGGCATTCCATGGTGCTTTCCTTGTAAAGCAGTACAGTATGGCGGCATAAATGCCAGTTCTGACCTGCTTACGGTATACACTTCTTGAGCATAACTATAAGACTGGGAAAAACTAAAAACCAAAAATGCAAAAATGTTAAGACGCATTGCATGTCCTCCTATATTGTGCTTTGAATTGAATTCGATGTTTATCTACATCGTACACCCTACATCTGTTGATTATGCAGCCTCAAAGTATTTGGCTATGAATCTATGTATATCTATCTGCATTAGCTATACAGATTGCCACTTACGATCAAGCTGCATTCTCTTTCGGCTATCGGGTCTTGGAGGGTCCAGCGAGAATAGTTTTCCCATACAGAGCTCCAAAACTAAAGTCAAAAAAGCATTTTTACATTTTCTGGATTGCCTGCGCGAAAAAGACAATTTTGTATCCTTATAACTCTACTATTTATAATCCGTGAATAACAATTTATGTTCTGGTTGTTATTTTAATTGCAACTGTTGCGTTTTTTCAGCCACGATAGACCAGTCAAATTGTTGGATTGCTCTTGTTAATGCACTATTCCCAATCTGCTGTGCATATTGTGTATTTTCCAGTATCCGCTGCATTGCTATGGTGACTGCAACGGTGTCTGTGCCGTCCACTCTGAAACCCGTCACCTCATCCACCACCGCTGCCCCAGTGCCGCCAGCTTGCCCAGCAATGGCGGGCTTGCCACATGCTGCTGCTTCGATAAACACCATGCCGAAACCTTCAGTGTCACCATTGATCTCACGGTTAGGCATTATAAATACGTCACAAGCATTGTACCAACACGGCAGGTCATCAGCACTGACGTGACCCAATAGGTGAACGCGGTCAGCCACACCATGTTTGCTTGCGAGATCGAATAAATAATCATAATCTTCGCCAATGCCAATCAGCACATACTGTATATCCAACCCTGCATCAATCAGTGCAGGTAATGCCTGGATCACTTGGTCAAACCCTTTACGCCGTGACAGCCGCCCCACCGACAAAACCAGCTTGCTAGCATCTGTTACGCACACTGATTGACGCAACTGTGCACACGGCAAACCTGGGCGAAAGCGGGTCACGTCCACACCAGGATAGATAAGTGTAATGCTGGCAGGATTCACATCCATTTTGATGAGTGCATCGCGAGTGTATTCGCTGTTGGCAATGACCCGGTCAGCGTGGCGCAACGCAAAGCGCATTGCCTTGTATTTGTGGCCGTGCCCCCAAGTGGTAAGTTCCTCGCCATGAGCGTATATGACGACCGGATGCAAAGTAAGCCGTGCTACCAGCCAGGCTGTAATACCTTCTGGCAGGGCACGACCGGCATGAATAGCAGTGAAACGGTGGGTAAGTGCTAACCATAGGGATTTGATAAACAGGTTAGCATACATGCCCAACGATTCCGGTCGAAGCCAAGTCACCCGATGCATGCGGATACGATGTACTGTGTTGGAATGCATCGCGTCCACCGCCGACGCACCTGGCACATCGGCAGTAACAATGTGGGTTTCCTTACCCGACAAACGCTGGTATACCTCGGCAAACCAGACTGCAGTGCCACCTTTGGTAGGTAAAAATAATTCGGTAAGGACCAAGTAACGGGGCATGTTTAGCCTTTAAGAATGGATAATAGATTGCGCACACTGGCAAGGCTCGGCGCTTCGATTAGCGAAGGTAATACGGCCCGCACCGCATCCACGCGACTACCTGTTTTACTCAACGCATATCCAAGATTAAGACGTGCCTGGCGTAGTCGCGTGGTGTATCCACGGCGCACCACGGCGGGCAAGTTGGTGGCCTCTTCACCCAGGGCAATAAGGGTACGAACATTTTCAAACTGCGCACGCACCGGATCTGCACGGGTTGCACTGGCGGCGTGGATGGAATACACAGCCAACGGTTCGCAAACCACGCCCACACGGTAGCTACGCGCTACCAGGCGGGTAAGAAGGTGCACGTCCTCACAGACCTTGAATCCCAGTGGATAGCCGCCCAATTCCAGAAAAGTGGCACGTGGCAAGCTCAGGGTGTGGGTATCGCCGAAATGATCGGCAATGAAAGTCTCAAACTCTTCCTTCTGCATAACCACTTCAGGGTTTTCTGCAGCCTTGACCAGCATGGCACGACCTGACGCCTTGCTTTCCATGGAGCAGCCCAATAACACGCCGCTGGCATCACGATATTCATAATCGCCAGTGAGAAAATCCAGGCTCACGTCACGGGCGATCCATTCGCCATGCCGTTTTAGTCTGTTGGGATAGTACCAGTCATCAGCATCAAGAAAAGTCAGCCAATCGCCACTGGCTATACGTGCACCATGGTTACGAGCGGCAGAAACTCCGGCATTGTCTTGGCGCAGATAACGAATTTCGTCTCCATATCTTGCAGCCACTGCAGCTGTAGCATCAATGGAGCCGTCGTCAATCACGATAATTTCAAATGCTGGCCAAATTTGTGCCAGCACTGAATCAAGTGCGCGTGCCAAAGTATCTTTCGCATTGTAAGCAGGAATTACGACAGAGAATCGCGGCGCGCTCATGTCGCCCATTTCCCTAACAACCACAGCGGCACGACCAATCCTGTGAGCCGCGCAAGCTTCCAAAAGCGCGATATTTTACTGATACGCGCGAGCCATGCATGTACACGTGCTCGCGGCACAATTGTGATCAGTGACATATCCTGGCTTACAATTGCTTCAGCAATATCGTGCGTGGACAAAAACCGCAGCTTGCTGTAGTGCGCTCGAGCTTCTACCAGTAGCCGGTTCAGCTCTGCCAGTGCAGCAATGGACTGGGCCGGATCACCCAGAAAATTGAAGCGGTGGGTTTCCAGCAAAGTCGGACGACCGCACGTGCTTTGCAACGCTAAAGCATCCATGCCTTTTTCGGCACGATGGCCCAGTTTAGGTTCGAAATATTTGTCGCGTACCAGATACATCACATTACCTTCACCACGCTCGCCATTCAGTATTACCTTGCCATCTCCTTTCGGCCGCCCTTGCCCATCACGACTTTCGAAGCGAGTGCCGGGAGTAATAACGCAGCTCACGCCGTGGGCGGCCCATGCACGCTCCACTACGTTATTCCAAACAAAAGTGGTGGGCACCGCAATGACTGGTTTTGCACCGAAAATTTGCATGTACACTTTAACCTCTTCCAGTACGGCCGCATAAATTTCTGCTTCTGGCAGCGGCTGAGAAGGAAGTGAAACGGCGTCAATCCAGCGGCTTTGTAAGCGAGAAGGCAGCTCTTCGCTATGTGCTATACCATTTGTGATCAGCCACGCAGCCACTTGAGAATCTATTCTTGCGGCCGCCATTACCGCAGGCGGCCAATAGTGCTCCATACCATGCAATTGAAGTGTGAATACGCCCTCATTGATTCCCGCGCGCATTGCCGCCAAAACAGGCTCAAAACGCGCATGATCGAGAGAAAGCCGAATGTACTCTGGCTCTTTATCTGAACCCATGGCTTCAGTATCCGCAATGCTCAGGATTACGCCTAAAGTCATCACTGGGTAATGACCAGACTGATCCCGATGACTCTTTAGTACCTGTCGCAGTGCATCTAAAGCTTGCGCCTGCTCCAGCGGCCCCGCGCCCCAATCGTCACCCTCAAAAACCAGTATCGGGTAACGAAATACCGGTTCCCGCCAATATGCGACCAGTATATGGCGATAGGCAAGTAGCAGCATAACTTGCACTAACAGCCAAGCTATAATTATTCCACCCAACCAAGTTTGTATCGTAACGTTAAAAATCAAAATATATGAACTGCTGGGTTGCGCTGTGCAACCGTCTTTAGTATCAACTACAGAACACCCTCGACAGTCAAACGTTCAGCTACGTCGAGATAATGGTGTGTCGTCGACAGCTGTGGGCGTGAGGTACATGTGATCTCGATTCAACATCAAAAAATATATTACTGCAATCATTACACCATACCGTTGCAACAGAACCACAGTAGCGAACTGTATCTGGCCCGGCTCTCTCAATTGTTTCAGATTAGAAGTGAAATCCCATAGGTGTAAGCATTACACTATTATTCGCGTTAGTCGCAGTTGTGCCATAGCCATGTGGAATAACTATACAGTTCACCATACTCCAGACTGTCATCGGCTTATACAAGTGTTCATCCAGATCAATTAGCACAGCGCACATGCCTTGTGCGCCAAAGTTGCCATTATTCGCCAAACGTTTCACCACCCCACAAAAAATGCCCACGTTAGCACCCAGCATCCCATATTGAAGCCGGATACATCTGCGACACCGTCTTCCAGCAGGCTCGTGGGATAAAAACGCTATCTACTCGACAATTCAGTAACAACAGCAAGACCAAGGTATGTGACCTCACATAGTGCACCCATGGTGCGCCCAGTAGTGAACACTGAACGGTAACGATACAGAAAATCACCTGTGTGCAGCCAGATTTCCACCCATGCCAATAATAGCAATCCGATTACACTGCCTCAGACGAACAAATGAAAAACTCGAGTGAAATGACTCAAAGTTTATACCCCATGGCACCAGCGGTTGCTTCAATTTTGGCTAACACTCGCTCAATTTTTTCGCGATTGCGGCTATCCTTCCACTTATCCAAGCGGATTTCGGAAAAGGCATTATAAGGAGTATCTAAAACGTTCTCACAATGAACCTGCAGTTGCGCGTCAAAAGGTAAACCACTCGCCTCGAATAATTTGCGGAAACTCTCAACTGGTTGGCGCACTATATCTTCGTAGAATACTTCACTCCACTGTGCCGCTGGAATAGCGCACTGAGCATCGAGGATAGCCTGATTGATAGCGTTGTATTGGAATGCACAGACATCCTCTATAGAGGCGCTAATGTAATCACGCCAACCGTTAGCAAGAAAAAAACACCATTGCGTATAACGCCCGTTTTCCACAGTGACTTTTTCCGGTAATACATTGGACCAAGTGGCGAATTCTTCTGGTTTGTTCCAACCCTCAATCAGAGAGTTGATGTTGTCACCGGGATTACGTTTTACATAAATAAAATGAGCATCAGGAAATAAGGAATATAGATATGATACGCATAAACCATTCTGATTATTTTTATCGACGAAGCGAGAATGCCCCGTCCAGACATAGAAATAACGCGACACGTAGTCACGGTCAGCGGTACTGGCATCTATTGCATCAAGACCATGTGTGTCCCAGTTTTTGTTGGAGAGCGGATGCATGTCCACCCAGAAGTCATGAGTTTCACGATTCAACGAGCCGATGGCGCTAGATTTGGAGAAGGTCTTGTACACCACGGTAGTGCCTGCACGGCTGCAACCAACTATAAAAATGGGGTTGTGCACCCGAGTTTTAGCCACATCCCACCACGCACCACGTGCTGCACGCGCCACTCGAGAAGAGTGAAATTCAAGGGTTTTTTCAACTTTAATCCAAAATTCACTCAAAATTTTCTCTCATAATCAAAAGCGCAATAACTCAGGTCAACATCTTAGAAAAGCTGTATTATCAAACCATATTTTTACTAAATAAGCACCTCGCTGTAAGCTGCGGGAAACTAACAATGCTCAAAAATCTGCTGACTTACAGTCTGCCTTTGACACACCACAGAGTTAACATAAATGCTCAAGTTACCTTAGATATATTTTGTTTGCAACTTACTTCAAAACGTGTCTTAGCGCAAAGTAGTAATGTCCCCTTTCTCCCAAATAGAAATGTCCCCTTGAGTTTGCGTTGAGTAAACTCAGTACCCGATCAAAACCCTAGCGGCGGGCACTTGAAATGGACATGATAATGAGTCAAAAGGAAGCAAAACGTGGCCAGAATTTTTCTGCTGTTTGATTGATATGACAGTAACAATCCATTGGTATTGTTTTGTGTCAAGTCCCGCCTGTTTGTAAACACGTTTAACAAATAAATCTGGATTTTCAAGGAAGAATAGTACGTCTGCGAATGCATCTAAACCATATGTTAAGATGCTCGACGAGGTGGCTACTATAAAGCTAAATACTACAATTTATAACGATAACATGAGAGGTTTTAGCGCAAAGTAGATGCCGGAAAAAGTAGCATCCAAGCTCCCGCAAGTAGCCATACGACCAGATTTTCCGGCTTCATGCCGAGCATCGCAAAGGATGAGAGAGCCGTGTTCAGCATATTGGTTGATTTTGATTCGAGTGGCTTCTGCTGTTTCCACTCTACTCATTGCCATGCTCGCTTCCTATAGCACGAAGCTCAACTTGGATCCACCTTTTTATAACTCAGGGTGCCGCACTCTAAAAGGAATAACATGTCTACTGAACAAGAGTTGGTTGAGCTACAACAAACACTTTATACATCGAGTAATCCTACTCGACGCTGGCTTCATTGCACCCGGCGAGACTGGATCATCGACGCGCTTCGTCGCACCGCAGGAGAGCAACACCACCGGGCAATCGAGGTGGGGCCTGGATCAGGCGTCTACATACCAATTTTGGCCCAGCTATATGATAAAGTGGTTGGACTGGACATTGAGCAGGCGTACCTCAATCATTTAAGCCACCTATCCGGCACCCACCAAAATCTTGAATTAAAAGTTGATGACATTACTGCTTCTAAATTACCGAGTGCGACTTTTGACTTAATCCTTTGTACCGAGGTCATTGAACATATCCAAGATTCACCATCCGCACTACGGGAAATGCACCGTTTGCTGCGACCTGGAGGAACACTAATATTGACCACACCACAATGCTACAGCCCTCTTGAATTAACGGCCAAAGTTGCATTTCTACCGGGGATAATTGACCTAGTAAGACTCATCTATAGAGAGCCTATTTTGGAAACCGGCCATATAAATTTGATGACAGACAAACAAGTAAAGCAGCAATTGGAGCAAGCTGGCTTCGATATTCAGGAAAGCTACAAATCAGGCATGTATCTTCCTTTGGTTGCGGAATTTCTCGGGACTACAGGCTTGAAATTCGAGCAGTGGCTTGAGTCAAAGCTAAGAGGCAGCAAACTTGACGGCCTTTTGTGGACCCAATTTTACATTGGCGAAGCATGACTGCTCCAGAAGCAGTCAACAACGTGCATAGAACGCCCTTGTCGCGATTCCAAGCAAAAACCACTCGGCTAGGCAGGTTTTTAGTGGTCGGAGTTGTAGGGACAGTTGTTTATTATTTCACTTTATGGATAATGGTTGAGATGTTGCGAGTACAAGTTCTGGCAGCGACCAGCATTGCCTTCGTACTGGTAACGTTAGAGAACTACATTCTGCATCACGGATGGACATTCGCCAGTACTAACGCCCACGCAGTTGCATTTCCCAAGTTTGTCTTCATGAATATTGTCGGATTCTGGATTAATTGGGGAATCATGGCAAGTGGGCTACACTACCTTTCTGTTAACTACATGATTATTCAAATATTTGCCATTGGAGCAGTGGTAACATGGAATTTTATAGTGACTTCATATTGGATATTCAGGGAAACCAAGAAACAAACAGATGAATAGGATTGCTTCCACTGATTTTACTGTTTTTAAAATAGTTGCTGCGAATCCATAGAGGTGATTAACATGAAAAATGTAAGCACTGTCCAAGACACTAACGCCGAACCTATGGAGTCAAACGATAAGCAAAATCTCATCTCTGTTATTATACCCGCATATAACGAAGAAGAGGTTCTACCAGAATTTCACCTCCGCCTATCAAAAGTACTCGAATCAATGGATGTCAGTGCAGAAATCATCTATGTTAATGACGGAAGCAAGGATAGTACGTTGGAAGTCCTGCATAAGCTCAAATTTGGAGACGGACGCGTAGCGATTGTCGATCTTTCACGCAATTTCGGGAAAGAGATTGCGCTCACAGCTGGACTCGACTTCGCAGTAGGCGATGCCGTAATCGTGATCGACGCGGATCTGCAGGACCCTCCAGAGTTAATTCTAGAGCTAGTAAAACAGTGGCGGTCGGGCTACGATAACGTCTATGCCAAACGCACTGCCCGTAACGGCGAAACTTTTTTCAAAAAAGCAACGGCGAGCACTTTCTACCGCTTCATCCAGCTTGTAAGCAGGGTCGATATACCCGAAGACACCGGAGATTTCCGCCTTCTTTCCCGGCGCGCTGTGGATTCGCTCAAGCAGTTGCGAGAGCAGCATCGTTTCATGAAGGGCTTATTTGCCTGGATCGGCTATCCAGGAATAGCAGTTTCCTATCAGCGCGACCCACGCTTCGCCGGGGAAACCAAATGGAACTATTGGCGATTGTGGAATTTTGCGCTCGAAGGGATTACTTCTTTTACCATTGCACCGTTAAAGATGGCAACCTACTTTGGCCTTGTTGTATCATTAGGCGCATTAGTATTCGGGACATACTTTATCATCAGAACCTTAATCTATGGAAACCCAGTGCCCGGCTATCCTTCACTGATAGTGATCATACTCTTTTTGGGCGGTATTCAACTTATGGGTCTAGGCATCATCGGTGAATACCTCGGGCGCATGTTTGACGAAACTAAGAGGCGCCCACTGTACTTCCTGAAAGGCTATACGCCTTCTAAACCGATCAACCCTGAAAACAAAACCTGAAGCAAACACTTAACACTGGGTAAATCCACTGAGGTATACCACTGGACTGCCGGGGGGACTCACAAAGGTTTGACCTATTCCTCGGTGAGAGGAATGTAGTGGTCAAGTAATTTCGGACACCTCGATAGGCTGTTTTGCTGCGAACTGTATTTCGTAAACTATTGGTGCTAAATTTCCCAAGGCGGCATGCCGCCGTGTGCAGTTATAGAATCCCACAATGTACTCCGTCACATCTTTAGTGGCCTCCATCTGGTTTG
>Ga0209344_10001360_pt1 | contig 32328 bp, 30 predicted proteins | sample Cruoilmetagenom6_FD_187293 | JGI IMG/M metagenome (GOLD analysis project Ga0209344, IMG submission 187293) | Oil polluted marine microbial communities from Coal Oil Point, Santa Barbara, California, USA - Santa Barbara Oil Seep Sample 6 (SPAdes)... | ecosystem: Environmental > Aquatic > Marine...
GTCATGGTTGTTGACCGGACCAATGTCGTAGACCCCGGAGATACCCCAAAAATCATCTTCCTCCGTGAAGTACCCATGTAATCAGCCAGAATCAGAATGTAGCCCCAAGTTGACTGGCAGCACGCCCGATACAGGTCTACACTACAGGCCCTACAGGGTGTAGCTCAGCTTGGTAGAGCGTCTGGTTTGGGACCAGAAGGTCGCAGGTTCAAATCCTGTCTCCCTGATTCGAAAAACAAGATCCAGCCGCAGATGAAAATCTGCGGCTTTTTCTTTATCTCCACCATTCAGAATGTCAGCCGAATCCCCCCTCCGCGGTGTGCATCACACCCCCAAACCGGATAAGGTGCATCCATGCCCAGCGAGTCTGTTCCCAGCACAAAACCAGCACCCGAATCCATCCCCGCACTCGCGGTCCCGACGCGCCATCGAGACAATCCAATCACCCGCTCCAAGCCCGCCCTCATCGGGCTCGCATTCCTCGCGATGATGTTCATCGCCTGCCTCGGTTCGCTCCCCTGGACCCTTACAGCCGTCGATACCTCGGTGTCTGAAGTGCCCAGATACGACACGGGCGATCCAAAGTCCGGACGCCTCCCCCCGCAGTGGTGGCCCTATGACGAAATTGACACCCAGCGTTCAATAGCCGCTATTGACCAAGCAATCCTCGCTCAAATAGCTACCGACCACAACACTACTGTCGACGAAATCCTCGATGGCTCAAACGAGCCCGCAGCCAAAGCGGCTCTCGCTCACGCTCCTACATTTATCCTTGGCTCAGACACCCTTGGGCGTTCCCTCGCAGTCCGCCTCCTCACCGGCGGAGGTATCTCCCTGACCATCGGCATCTGCGCCGCCCTGATCTCCGTAGGTATTGGCACTATTTATGGCGCCTTCGCCGCCTACATGGGTGGAAAGATCGATTCGATCATGATGCGCATCGTCGATGTCCTCTACGGGCTCCCCTACATCCTCCTCGTAGTGCTCCTCGCCGTCGCCTCGAATGCAATGCTCGATGAATACCAATCCAGAGCTCGCACCAAAACCAGTTGGTCCATCAACCAGATTATCGAAACCCAATCCCCAGACTCCGGCAACCCCCTCACCAAATCCGAGGCCAGAATCATCTTCGAAACAGATGCCGCTCTGCAAGATGATCTCATGCTCCAAGCGGTTCAGATTTATCCCAGACGGGTCTTCTCAACCGGCACCCGAACAGCCCTCGATGTCCTCACCCTCCTAATCGCAATCGGTGGCGTCTCATGGCTTACGATGGCCCGCGTTATCCGGGGCCAAGTCCTGTCTCTCAAGAATCAGCCCTTCATCGAAGCCGCCCGCGCTCTGGGGTCACCCGGGCACCGGGTCTTTGTCCGCCACCTGCTTCCAAATCTCGTAGGCCCCATCGTCGTCTACGCCACCCTCGCGGTCCCCCAGGCCATCCTCCAAGAGTCTTTCCTGAGCTTCTTAGGCATCGGTGTCAAGCCCCCGCTCCCGAGCTGGGGGAACCTCGCCGCAGAGGGCCTGAGCGAGCTCAACACCTTTCGCAGCCACTGGTGGCTCCTCTTCTTCCCTTGTGCGTTGCTTGGGATGACCCTGCTTGCGATGAACTTCGTCGGAGAGGGACTTCGAGAAGCTTTCGACCCAAAGAGATCCCGTTAAGACATCCCAAATCTACCCGCTAGAATGACCCCACGGCGATGACCGCCACCAAGTATGTGACCCAAAACCGGAACCCAATCTCATGCAAAACAAGTTCGGCCTCAAAGACTTCGTACTCATGCTCCTCGTCTCGATTTCGATCGTCCTTTCCTTCCTTGTCATGAACCAGGATGACAGGGGCTGGGAGCAAAACGAAGCCCTCGCCGACAAAATCGGCACCATCGAACAGCTCGTCTCCCGACTCGATTCAAAGCTCGAATCCGGCATCACCATCAACGGCTCGTCAAACGGCAATGGTTCGCACAACGGCTCAAACGCCCGCGACGAATCATGGATCAAAGAGCAAGGCGTAGCCGTCAACTGGTTCGACACCTTCGGCTTCGCTCAAGACCCACGAGATGAATCCGACTACTCAATGGGTGGAACCTTCAAAGAGACCTTCGAAGCACAGCCATCCAAGCTCACCCCAGTCCTCGGCGAAGATGTCTACGCTCGCCGTATCGACGATCAGGTCTGCGAAACCCTCGCCGACTTCAACCCAGAAACCCTCGAACTCGACGGCATGCTCGCCCATGCATGGCAGTACGACCCAGAAGGATACTGGGTCCGCGTCAAACTCCGCGACAACGCACGCTTTTCTGACGGCATGCCCGTCACTGCAGAAGATGTCCGCTGGTCCTTCCATGACTACATCAACAACCCACAGCTTGAAACCGAATCCCTCCGTTCGATCATGACCAGTCTCGACCGTATCGAGGTCGTTTCTGACAAGGTCGTTGATATCTTCTTCACCGAACCAGACGCCTACAACCTGCAGATGGGACTGAGCTTCTACATCCTCCCCAAGCATTTCTACTCACAGTTCACAACCGCACAGATTAACCAGTCCACCGCACTCACCATGGGTTCAGGCCCGTTCAAGTTCGAGAGTCTCGATCCGGAAGACCAGTGGACCCCAGGCACCGACATCGTCCTCGTCCGCAACGAACAATACTGGGGACCAAAGCCGGCCCTCGCATCAATGCGGTTCGACACCATTACAGAAGATGTCTCTAAGCTCACTTCCTTCATCAACGGCGAGACCCACATGATCCGCCCGTCGTCGCCTCAGTTCGTCGATAAATCCGCCCAGCCAGGCTGGGACGAGAAGGCCTACTCCCTCAAGTGGGTCAACATGCGTTCGGGCTACTCCTTCATCGGCTGGCAGTGCGGCCCCCGCAACGGCAAACTCACCCCTTTCCACGACAAACGCGTCCGTCAGGCCATGACCCTGATCCTCGACCGCAAGCTCATGATCCGCGACATCTGGAGTGGTATTGGCGAAGTCGCCATCGGTCCGAACAACCCGCCATCGCCCGCATCAAACCCGGATCTTGAGAACTATCCTTACGACCCAAGCCAGGCCCGCGAACTCCTTGCCGAAGCCGGCTGGGTTGACCGCGACGGCAACGGCGTCCTCGAAGACGAGAACGGCGTCGAGTTCGAGTTTGAGTTCACCCGCGCCTCAGGCGGTCAGACCATCGAACGCATGCAAAAATACCTCGTCGACCAGTGTGCCTCAGTCGGTATCCGCTGTAATCCAAAGGTCGTTGACTGGTCACTCTACGACCAAATCCTCAAGACCCGCGACTTCGACGCCATCACCCTCGCATGGTCCGCCTCGGCTCCAGAATCGGATCCAAAGCAGATCTGGCACACCGATTCAATCCAGAACCAAGGCCACAACTTCATCCAGTGGGACGCGGGCCAAGACCAGTACATCGACGCGATCAAAACCACGCTGGATAAAGATGAGCGCATGAAGATCTTCCACAAGTACCACGCTCTGATCCACGACGAGCAGCCCTACACATTCCTCCGTGTCTCCCCGTGGCTCCGTTTCGTTTCAAAGGACTACGCCAATGTCCATACCTATCCAAAGGGTATCGAACAACGCGAGTACTACATGCCCGCCAACTGATCATCATCTGTACCTGATCACCTGACGCGAGAAAGCGGGACCCATGGCCACATACATCCTCAGACGATTACTATTGATGATCCCAACCCTGATCGGGATCACCTTTCTGGTGTTTATGATCATCGCCCTTGCTCCGGGGGGCATCGGTGCTTCACTCAAAGTCGCCGGTGGCCAGATGGAAGCGACATCGGCCGCAGTACGCGAGGCCTACCTTGAAGACCGCTACGGTCTTGATGACTCCCCAGCAGTCCAGTATGTTCGCTGGCTCGGACGCGTTTCTCCGGTTAAGTTCGGAACCCGCGATCAGATTGATCCTACAGGCGAGTTCATCCGCACTCCAAAGCTCCCCAAAGAACCACCCATGTGGGATTGGTTCGCATCCGAACTCTCCGAATATTCCGAACCCACCGAATTCACCTTTGAAGCCGATGCCGATGCTCAATCCAAGGCACGCGTCTACCGCCGCCAGAACAATAAGTATGCCCAGGCTCGTGCCGGACTCATCACCGCCAAAGCAGGCATGGATCAGCTCCTGGGTTTCGCGGCCGGAGAATCAAACATCTCTGGTTTCCGAGATTCTAAAGGCAAAATCAAATACTCAGTCATCAACAACAATCGCTCCGTATTCGAAGCATCTGATTCATGGGAAGAAATCTCAGCAGCAGGGCAAACACTGGTCACAAACTACGCGATCGCCCAGGCCGAGTGGACCAATCTCAAAGGCATCTACGACGCACAGCCATTCCCCCAAGCCGGCTTCGGTCTTGTTGGACCGGTTTCCATCTCCTCCCCGGATTTCGGACGCTCCTTCACCAAATCACGACCCGTCGTTGATCTAATCAAAGACGCCCTCCCCATTACCATCATGCTCAACCTGATCGCGCTGCCGATCATTTACTTCATCGCAATACCCTGCGGCATGCTCGCCGCCGTCAAATCAGGCTCGCTTTTCGACCGTCTCTCCGGAGCATTCTTCATCGGTCTCTGGTCGTTCCCGATCCCACTCGCCGGCGTGCTGGCGATCGGATACTTGTCGTCCGATGAATACCTCGGATGGTTCCCAGTCGCAGGTCTTCACGACGCGGGTTCAGATGGATTTACCTACCTCCCAAGCTTTGCCGACGGCTTTGAACGCGGCTATCTCCTCGACATGATCTGGCATGTCTGCCTCCCAATCATGTGCCTCGTCTACGGCGGATTTGCAGTCCTCTCCAAACAGACAAGAGCCGCGATGCTCGACAACTTCAACATGGATTATGTCCGCACCGCCAAAGCCAAGGGTGTCTCGGAGAAGAATGTCATCTTCGCCCATGTCTTCCGCAACTCGCTTCTCCCATTGATCACCATGTTCGTATCGATCTTCCCCGCGATGCTCGCCGGCTCGGTCGTCATCGAACAAATCTTCACCGTCCCAGGCATGGGCCGCCTCACACTTGAATCCATCAACCTCCGTGACCGCGAGCTCCTGCTCGCCAACACCATGATGATCTCCGCTGTAAACCTCTTGGCGCTCCTGCTCGCCGACATCCTGTACGCTTTCGCCGACCCGAGGATTAGTTTCAAATGAGTAAGAACGCAGATCAACTCCAAGAAACCCTCGAGTCCGTCACCGGCGTGCAGCTCGCCCAAGGCATCGGCCACCGCGATGTCCAGGGCTTCTGGGCCGAAGCATGGGGCCAGGTGTTCCGCCGTCCCGCAGCGGTCGCAGGGATCGCATGGGTCGCCATCGTCGCGTTCTTTGCGATCTTCTCCCCGCTCATCGCATCGGGTCACCCGATTATCGCTTGGCCGCTCAACGCGGACGGTACAGTCGGCGACATGACCTCGCCGCTAATCAATACTCTCAAATCTTCCGATGTCGTCCTGATCTTCTGGGGGCTCATGGCTCCTGTGATGCTCTTCGCACCAATAAAGAATTTTCCGACCGGCGAACGGCTTCGCCTCATCATCGCCGCCGGTGCTCAATCCGGCATCATGGTCGTGCTTGCGCGTCTGACCGAATCATACTTCACAGCACGCGACGCCTCCGAATCCATCCGAGACATCGCCCAGTCTGACTACTTCGTCGCTATTGCAGTCGCCATCATCGCGGCCGTCAGCGCCATCCCTTTCATCCTCATCTCAATCCTTGCCTACCAGAGCTGGGCAAGATCCGCCTTCGTCCTTGTTGGTGCCATTGTCATGGGGTTCATAGTCTCTTGGAAATGGTCTCCCGAGCTTTACCGCTACGACTACCGCACCGAAGAATCTAACGGCCAGCTCCGCACTGTCTACACCGTCATCCCCTTCTCCCCGGATCAATCCGAAACCGCGATGTTTAACCGGGCCCCCGGCGCCACCCCGATGGATTCCATGTGGGACCGGCTAGAACTCGCCCAGCGCATCGCCGAAGACCGAGCCGCGGTGTACTCAGACGATGAACTCGCAGCGATGCCAACAACTGATTTCCACTACGAGCAGCTCACCGAGATCGCTGTCTCTATAGAGCCCCTAACTTCCTATCCGATCGCCGGATTCCTAGAGCAACTCGAAGCCGAATCGCCCGCGACACTGATGGATCTACGCGAAACCATCAAAGCCAACAATGCCCCGCCTCATTATCTCGGCACCGACACGCTCGGGCAAGATGTATTTTCTCAGATGCTCCACGCCTGCCGCCTCGCCATCTCTATTGGGTTCATCTCAACAGGCATCGCAGTCGTCATTGGTGTTACCATCGGGTCGCTCATGGGCTACTTCGGAGGCTGGGTAGATCTCTTGCTCTATCGCTTTGTTGAAATGTTCATGGCGATCCCGGTACTCTTCCTCTTGATCGTTGCCGCGGGTGTACTCCCAAGAAACACCTATGTCATGATGGCCATCATTGGCTGCTTCACCTGGACAGGTGCCGCCCGCTTTATCCGAGCCGAGTTCATGAAACTCCGCGAGACCGACTACATCCAAGCCGCCAAAGCAATGGGCCTCCCCCTCTGGTCGATCCTCTTCAAGCACATGCTCCCCAACGGTGTCACCCCCGTTCTCGTCGAATCCTCATTCCTCATCGCCGCGGCGATCCTTATTGAAGCCACCCTCAGTTTCCTCGGACTCGGTCCAACCGGCCAAGCAAGCTGGGGCTCCCTCCTCCGCAACGCATCCGGCGAAACCGGCGCCTTCGTCTGGTGGCTCGCTATCTTCCCCGGGGCCGCGATTTTCCTTACCACCCTCGCTTACAACCTCATCGGCGAGGCCCTCCGCGACGCCATCGATCCCAAACTCAAAAAAGCCCGCGTATAAATAGCGTGTTCATATTTCAGGATTCACCATGACCCAAGCAACCACACAGCCCGCCATGAACACAAACAAGATGACCAACGTCCCATTGATGGAGGTCAAGAACCTCGCTGTCTCTTTCGACAACGGCTCGGGTCCACGCATCCAAGCTGTCGACGGCGTACGCATGACTGTCTATCCAAACCAAACACTCGCCGTAGTGGGGGAGTCCGGTTGCGGCAAGTCCGTTACAGCAATGAGCTCTATGCAACTCATTCCGCGTCCACCAGGCCGCTTCGACCGAGGCGAGATCATCTACCGAATGGAAAACGGCGAGAAGGTCAATCTCCTCACCCGTACCGAGCATGAAATGCGATCGGTCCGTGGCAACGAAATCGCCATGATCTTCCAAGAACCGATGACCTCGCTCAACCCCGTCTACACAGTCGGCGATCAGATCATCGAAGCCATCACGCTCCATCAGGAAGTCAACTCTAAAGAAGCCTGGAAGATCGCCGTCAAATCCATGGACGATGTCGGCATCCCAGACCCAGAAGGCCGCATGAAGGCCTACCCCCACCAGTTCTCAGGCGGCATGCGCCAGCGTGTCATGATCGCCATGGCGCTCGCCTGCCAGCCACGCCTGCTCCTCGCAGACGAACCAACCACGGCGCTTGATGTGACCATCCAAGCCCAGATCCTCGAACTCATCAAAGACCTCAAAGCCACCCGAGACATGGGCGTGATCCTCATCACCCACGACCTCGGTGTTGTTGCTGAAAACGCCGATGTCGTCTGCGTTATGTACGCCGGCCGCGTCGTCGAATACGCCAATGTCTACGACCTCTTCGACGATCCCCGTCACCCCTACACCCGAGGACTCCTCGCCTCGATCCCCAAGATCGGCACCGAGCACGACCGCCTCATCACCATCGACGAGATCGTTGACAACCCAGAAGAGTTCAAAAAACTCCCTGGCGCAGACAAGGGCGTCACCCCATGGTGGCCATGGAACGACGCGCCAGATGACCTCGTCCGTCTTGACCAACCCGCGGGCGATTATTGCCTGCAGGAAGTTACCAAGGACCACTGGGTCGGTGTCTGGCACACCAAGGGTGTTGTCGGCGATGAATCCCCAGCTCCCCAGCTCCATTACCGTGTCGTTGACAACGCCTGAGTCACTACCAGAGAACGCCCATGCGTGCACTGCTCATCGTCGACCGACTCTTCGCCCAGCATGAACGCGCGATGCTCGGGCGCACTTCCATCGGGCTCCTCGATGAGGGAATCGAAACCAGACTCGTCGTTCCAGATCTAGGCGCAGCAGAAACTACCAACCTCGGGCCCCTCGTACCCCAGATCAACTACAAAGATCGCGGGCTCTCTTTCACGCTCAAAATCCGCGCTGCTAATATCATCCGCCAGCTCACGACTGACCGTGGTATCGACCAGTGGGACATCATCCACGCCTACGGCGGCCAATCATGGGCCCTCGCCTACGAACTCTCAAAGATTCTCAACGCCGCACTCGTCATCGAAGTCTGGCGGGCCGGCCTCATCCCACGCGCAATTCAGTTTCAGCGGCAATCAACCGTCGAATGCATGTTCACCGCCCCGGACCGATCAATCGAACGAGCCGCCGCCGCAGTGGACGCCCGCCTCCCGATCCAGGTCGCACCGTGGGGAGTCCCGGTCCCCTCTAGTCCCCGAACGATTCTCAACGAGAAGAAGGGCATTTCGATAGTTCTTCAGTCGTCAGGCCGCGATCGAACAGGATGCACCGCGGCCTTCGATGGTGTCCTCGATGCGATCGCCGGAAACGAGAACATCCATTTGTTCGTGAATCTCCATGCCGCCCGCAGATCAGGGCTCTGGGCACGAGCCAAAAAAGCAAACGCACTTTCTCAGCTCACACTCATCGACAAGATCGAAGAACAAAGAGACCTCGCCCTCAATGCCGATTTCCTCGTCTATCCCGATACGATCCATGAACAGCGTTCGCTTCTGTATGAAGCGATGGGGAACGCCATGTGCGTCATCGCGTCAACTACCAAGCAGAGCTCGTGCCTCATCGAGAACGAAACTGCGGCGATTGTTCATCGGACCAGCCGAACCCAATGGGCCAACACACTCAGGGACCTTATCGCAGATTCTCAAAGAGCCCGTTCGCTCAGTGTCAACGCGTGGAGCCACATCCGCGATCACCGCAAGGTTTCCACCCATATCGGGGCCACCATCGACGCCTACACACAGCTGATGCCGGTCGCGACCTGAGCCCGGTGCGGTCCGGTAATACACAATAACACACGATCACGCATTCCCCTATCGTCCGCTAACGCTGCTATAGAAGCAGATTGTCCGGTTTGCGACGATGTTTCACTTTGATCCGTCTGTTCCTGTGATACATTAAAACCGGCAGTCCAGTTCTTTCCCCGCGCCGTCCCTCGGCTCATGACTGTCCAGCGCGATTTAACGGAGTTTAAGATATGAAACCCACATTCACCGCCGCGATCCTGTCCATCCTCTGCGTTGCTTCGGCAAACGCCCAGCATCAAGGCCGCTCGATCCAATCACAAGAAATCATCGAGATCAACCCCGCCGCCTACCCAACAACGAATACCAGAGGCGTACAGGTCCGCTTCAACAGCCGCGAAACCGCCGAACTCGCCGCAACTCAAGATGAAAGCGGCACCATCACCTGGAATGGCTCCCAACGAGAAGCAATGGGCGGCCAAAACGCTCCAGCACGCATCCTCGTTCGTGCATTCGATGGCGTCTTCTCAATCGACCCATTCGTCCCCATCACCATCGGAAACGAAGATATCGCCAACCTTCTCTTCAACGGCACAACGCTCGAAACCAACCATCTGATCTTCGGTCGCAACCGCATTGAGCGCGTCGAGAAACTCATGAAGATCCTCGAATCCGCCCGTCACAACTGGCTCCGCAACAACGGCTACTTCGGTGTCAAATCCTTCACCAGCTCACGCTCAACCGGTGAAGCCCAGGGAGAGGCAACCCTCCCAGAGCCAGCCGCCAGCTTCCAAATCCCAGCTGATGTCCCCCGCGGTAAATCACGCGAACAGGTCAATGCCGATGATTCCAAGACCCGCTCAATCGCGGCAAATCTCCTAAACGGTGACGAGCCCATCCGTATCTCCCTCCCCTTCGGCACCGCCCCCGATGTCGTCGCCTCCGTAGAGGCACGGAACGCCGAGAATGCAGAAGAGCAAACCGAACTCGCTTCAAGCGACTAAGACCGGATAAACTACAGGCGTGACCCCGCGCCTCCCATTCGACCCCGGCAAAATGAGCCGGAAAGACAAGCCCTCCAAGGCCCCGAGCAGCTCCCGCCCTCGGGGTCTTTCTGCGTCTTCATCGAAAGACCAGCCCTTGACCATCACACAGCTCGCCGCCTCCATTGAAGCAGCAATCAAAGACAACTTTCCTGCCAAAGTCTGCGTCATCGCCGAGATCAGTTCGGTTACCAACCGCACCCATTATTACTTCACCCTCAAAGATGAATCAGCCACTATCTCCGCCGTCCTTTTCGCTTCGGCGGCAAAGCGTTCCCGCACACTCCCAACGCACGGCCAAAAAGTCATCGCCACCGGCAAGCTCGACTACTACGCCCCGACCGGCCGACTCAGTCTCATCATCGACAAGCTCGAACCTGCCGGCGAAGGTGATCTAGAACAACGCTACAAAGCCCTCTGCGATGACCTCCGCGCCCGAGGCTGGTTCGATCCAACAACCAAGCAACCCCTGCCAGTCTTCCCAAGATCCATCGCCATCATCACCAGCGCAACAGGCGCCGCTCTCCAAGATGTTCTCGACACCGCATGCAAGCGATGCCCCGCCGTCAACATGCTCGTCATCGACGCAAGAGTCCAAGGCGACCAAGCCAAATCTCAGATCGCCAGCGCTCTTAGCAGCATCTCCGCACAACACGAACAGCTCGGGATCGACGCCATCATTCTCACCAGAGGCGGAGGCTCCCTCGAAGACCTCTGGGCTTTCAACGAACCAGTCGTCGCCGCAGCCATCCACAACTGCCCCGTCCCAATCGTCGCCGCCATCGGTCATGAGACCGACACCACCATCGCAGAACTCGTCGCCGACGAACGCGCCGCCACCCCAACGCAAGCCGCCATGAAACTGGTCCCAGACCGCGCCGCCCTCTACGAACAACTTGATTCCCTCACCCGCAGGGTCACCCGTGAACTTTCAACAACCATCGCCCACCACATCAACCACCTCGCCCGCCTCGCCAGTGCCGGTCCCCTCGCCAACCCCGCCCGCCTAATTGAACCCTCTGCGGCCAAACTCCCAACTCTCATCCATCGCCTAAAAAACTCAATCGTCTACACCAATACCAACGCCTCCAGAAAGCTCGATGCCCTCACCCTCCGCCTCGCCAAGCACCAACCCGCCGCCGTCCACGCAACCCGCCAAGAACATATCACAGGATTAACGAAGCAGCTTACAACCGCCATCAACAATCACCTCTCAAACCTTTCAATCAATCTCGCCGCCGCCAGCCGAGAGCTCAACGCCATCGCTCCAAGACAAGTCCTCGCCCGCGGATACTCCCTCACCACAACCAAAGACGGCACACTCGTCCGCTCCACAAAAGACCTCAAGCCAAACGACCAGATCACCACCCACCTCAAAGACGGCCAGGTCCACTCCACAATTGATTCAAAGACCAAGCCAAAGCCGGCATCCAAAAAAAACAAACCAAAGACCAGCGGCGAACCATCGCTCTTCAATAAGGAAGACTAAATCATGCCAAAGAAAGCACAACCCGAACAACCCCGTTATGAGGACCTTGTATCTCAGATCGAAAACCTTGTAGACAACATCGAATCCGGTGAGCTCGGACTCGAAGAATCCATCAAAGGCTACGAACAAGGCACCAAACTCATCAAGCAAGCAAGAGCCATATTGGACCAAGCCCAACAGCGCGTAGAAGCAATCGATCTGGACCAAACCAAAGAGTCCAGCGATTGACCCGCCTGAGCCGATGAAAGTTCTCCATGCCTGAAGCCCTGATCATGATCCTCCCAAAGCTCGTCACCCTCGGGTTCATCATGGCCTTCGGGGCCTCCATCGGCTCGCTCGTCAATGTCCTCGTCTACCGCCTCCCCCTCGGGCTCGATGTCGTCAGCCCGACCTCCCGCTGCCCAAAGTGCAACACCAAGCTCACCTGGCGCGAAAACATCCCAATCTTCGGGTGGCTCATCCTGCGTGGAAAGTGTCGATTCTGCAAATGCAAAATCTCATCCGAATACCCAATCGTTGAGACCTTCGTAGCCGTCATCTTCGGGCTTATCTATGCCCTCTGGTACATGGTTGAGCCGGGAAGCTCTCTCCTCGGAATCCCCTTCGGGGACATCGCACCAGAGTGGGCAGCGAATGGTCCCGCCCTCACCTGGCCAACTCTTGTTATTCTCTTTATCCTTATGGGCTCACTGGTCGCCATGACCATCATCGACGCCCGCACCTTCACCATCCCCCTTGTCCTCACTTGGGTCCCCGCGATCGTCGCACTCCTCTTTCATACCGGGCACGCTATCTGGTTTCAAGTCTCCAAAGGCACCCTCAACCCCGTCGCTCCAGGATATTGGAACTTCGCAGGCTCGTACGCACGCTGGTTCACAGCACCCAACGAAGTCTGGTCCATCCCAACCCCCGGACTCAATGGCTGGAGATTCATTGGCGTCATCCTCGGAGCCTCCGTAGGCCTCGTCATCGCCAACCTCCTCCTCAAGTACAAAGTCCTCACCCGCTCCTTCGCTGACTACGACCAGTGGCTCGAGCAGCATAATAAATCGCTCGCCGAATCCCTCGAAGATCCCGATAAACAGCCCGATCACTCCGCCGCACATGATTGGATCATGTACCCCTACGCCCGCCGCGAGATGATCCGTGAGCTCGCATTCCTCGCTCCCGTCGCATTGCTAGGTTTCTTCGGCGGCTGGCTCTCCGTGACACTCGTCACCAATATCGCAGGTCCTTGGGCCTTCAATCCCTCCACGGGAGCAATGGTCCCTCCAACCCAAGCACCCCTCTGGCTCGTCGTCATGACCGGCGTACTGGCCGGCTATCTTATCGGTGGGGGGGTCGTCTGGGCCGTCCGCATCCTCGGGTCCCTCCTCTTCAATAAGGAGGCCATGGGTCTTGGAGATGTCCATATGATGGCCGCCGTTGGGGCCTGCATGGGCTGGATTGATTCCACCTTCGCGTTCTTCATCGCCGCCTTCGTAGCCCTAGGAATCGCCGCCGGAGGAGCCCTTGGAAAGGGCAAACTGTCACGAGCCATGCCCTACGGCCCATCCCTCGCCATCGCCACTGTTATTGTCCTTTTCGCCAAACCAATCATCGAATGGGGACTCGGCAAAATCATGGGCATGGAAACCCCCTTCAACCTGCCATAACACCACTCCATTCTTTGCAAACAGCCTGCAATCGACCATCAAACCGGATACAGTGTGTGAGACTGCCAACGCACAGAAAAACAACAAATACCCATTTACCACGGAGGCCAATCCATGATCCGATCAATCAACAAGAAGCTGGGGCTCACCCTGCTCTCCGCAATCGTTCTCACCGCATTCACAGGCTGTAAAACAGTCTCCCAGCGTGACTACGACGCCGCCATCGAAGAAAACACCACCCTCCGTGACCGCATCTCCGCTCTCCAATCCTCCGCCGATCAAGCTGGCAACGCAAACCAGTCCTACATCGACCAGAACGGCCAGCTCCGAACCGAAAACCAGCGTCTGAGTGATGAACTCGCCAACGCCCGCGCCAACCCGGCCACCGGCTTTGAAGGCATCGACGGCATCGATATCGGCCGTCGCTCAGGTGGAGAGATCGTTGTTGGCATCGAAGCCAGTGTTCTCTTCAACTCGGGATCTGCTGAACTCCGCAAAGACGCCAAGTCCACCCTTGATAGCGTGTCAAACGTGCTCAAATCCAACTACGCAGCCAACCAGGTCCGCATCGAAGGCTACACAGATTCCGATAAACTCGTCAAAACCAAGGCCAAATGGCACACCAACGAGAACCTGTCGGCCGCCAGAGCGCTCGCCGTCGAGTACTACCTCGTTGGCAAAGGCGTTGATAACGACCAGACCTACTCCGCCGCCTTTGGCCCATCAAACGCCAAGGCGACCAAGAAAGACTCCCGGCGCGTCGAAATCGTCATTCTTGGCAACTAAATGCCATCCAAAAACCGGATTGATCCAATCAGGCGGGGTACAATCCCGCCGCTTCGGGCTATTGGCGCAGTTGGCTAGCGCACCAGTATGACACACTGGGGGTCACAGGTTCGAGTCCTGTATAGCCCATTAAAAATACGGCCTCGCAACACGCGGGGCCGTTGTTCTTCCGGAAGAATCATCCGATTCTTTCGGAAGAACGACAACAAAATACGCCACCTTAGCTCAGTTGATAGAGCAGCTGATTTGTAATCTGCAGGTCCTCGGTTTGAGTCCGAGAGGTGGCTTTCGGGTATTCAAACGAATACCCTAACAGCGATACACGGGCGTGTATCCAAGCGGCCAAAGGGCGGGGATTGTAAATCCTCTTGCATTAGCATTCGGTGGTTCGAATCCACCCGCGCCCACTTCCCAAACAAAGACCTCCCCATTATCGGGGAGGTCTTTTCATGCGCACAATTCGCACCCCTCAAACCCCCGGATTATCGACCTTCCCTTCATCGGCACCCAAATCCAGCCGAACCCATCCTGTGAAGAGGGCCGACTTCTTCTCTCACCGGAGGTTTCAATGCCGGCATGGCCGTTTAAAGCAGACCGATCAACGCGCGATTCAAGCGCGGCGTCCATCTCATCATGGATGCTTGTCGCCATCGCGGTAATTGCGATGTTCGTTGGATCATTTAGTTGGTACACACTCTCACAACTCCGCAATGAATCAAAGACCCAGCAAATCATCGCGCTGACGAAAAATATCGAACTCATCGCATCACAGACCGAACTCGCGCTACAAGACAACGATCTCCCACGCATCCGTCGCCTTCTGCTCGATGCCCAAGCTACTGGTCTCTACCACAACCTTGCTATCCGGTACGCCAACGATCAGATACTCGTCTCCACCGACCTCGGTGAAGTCTACCGTGACGCCCTCCCAGCCTCATGGGGTGAATCTGCTACGCCGTTTGAACGTAAGTCTCGATTCGATCCCACCATCAATCAGCTCACTCTCCAGGAACCGTTGCAGATTTCTCAGAATGATCACGCAATACTTGTCGCAGAGTCCATGCCGATCACGCAGCTCGGATTACTTTGGCGTTTCGAACTCGCCGCGATGATCGCCGGGTTCTGTGGCCTCATCCTCGGGCTCCTCGCATGGCTCCAAATACGCCAAAGGCCCGCTCCCTTATTCGCAATCCGCAGCGCACTCTTTCAATACGCACAAGGCAGCACCTCCACCCAATCTCTCCTTGTCTGCTCAAATCTTGGACCAGAAGCAAGGGCCTTCAATGATCTACTCGAAGAAAGAGACACGCTCTCCTCCCGCATCGCTCTCATGGACTGCGAGCACGCCATCACCAGCGTTTCAGGCGATTCATTCGGGCTCTCAAGCGTCTGCGCCTCGCTCTCTCAGGGCATGCTTGTGCTCGATACAAATCTAAATGTCCAGTTTATCAACGGCTCCGGAGCCGCCTACCTCAACGCAGATTCATCAACATCGGTAGGGAAGTCGCTCTCCGCGATCGATCCAGATTCTATTCTGGTCCCATCGGCGACTCGTATCCTGAGCCCCGACAACCCCCGTCGTCAGGTCTTCGACATCGAACTCGATCACTGCTCAACATTCTTACGCGTCACCTGCACCCGCATCACCCGCGACCAGGACATACTCTGCCTGATCTACCTTGAGGACATCACCCAGCAGCGTCACGCCGATGATTCATTAAACTCGTTCATCGCACAGGCCACACACGAACTCCGCACACCGCTCACTAATATCCGCCTCTTCGCAGAAGAAGCAATCGACGCGGGCACCGACGACGAAGAGTTCCGTTCCAACGCTTTCAACATGATCAACTCAGAGTCACGCCGTCTAGAACGTCTTGTCTCTGATATGCTCAGCGTCTCAGAGCTCGAAGCCGGCTCCATGCAGATCCGCAAGGACACCGTCCGCCCAGAAGCGATGTTCGAAGAGCTTCAACGAGATTATGTCCAGCAAGCAGAGGCCAAAGGCGTCAAGCTTGCCTTCGAGCTTCCACCCAAGTTCCCTTCAATCGAAGCAGACCGCGACCGTCTCGGTCAAGCCATCCACAATCTCATCGGTAACGCGCTCAAGTACACCCCATCCAAGGGCACCGTAACCATTACCGTTGAGTTCGACCCTGCCGACGCCATGACCGTCCGGGTCGAAGATTCGGGCATCGGGATCTCCATCGAAGATCAATCGAGAATCTTTGAACGGTTCTGTCGAGCCAACGATGAACGAATCGAGTCCATCTCAGGTACCGGACTTGGTCTGGCAATCTCACAAGAAATAGCAAAGATGCACGGCGGGCAAATCCTCGTCGAATCCGAACTCGACCAAGGTTCAACCTTCATTCTCACCATTCCCTCAGGACGAAACGCACCCGCCAAGGCCGCATAAGAAAGGAGAAACGCCATGATGACCTTTGATCAGCAATCAATCGGAGCCGTCACCGTTCTCCGCCCTGTCGGTCCAGTTGCCAACGCCGAGGACGCAACCCAGTTCCAAGAGCAATCCACAAACCTTGTCCGCTCATCACTCGGACGATTTGTCCTTGATGCCACCGAGCTCTCTTATGTTGATTCCGCAGGCCTTGAAGCCCTGGTCGATATCGCAGAGCAGCTCAATGCTTTTGGTCAGGCTCTCAAAATCTGTGCCATGGGCGAGACCCTCGCAGAAACCATCCGAGTAACCCAGACCGCAGGCTCCTTCGAACCCTTCGATCAAGTCCAAGACGCCGTAAGGAGTTACCGCTAATGGACCATCAAAGCGAAGAGAGCTTAGAGAGCGTATCTCAATCTGAGGTTGCAACCGAAGCTCCATCACCAATAGATGTTGAGCCGGTTATTGAGCAATCCGCCTCGCGTCCACGCCTAGTCGGTGAAGTACTCATCTCCGAGGGGCACCTGACCCACGATCAACTTGAACAAGCCCTCACCGAGCAACGCACCAGCGGTAAAAAACTCGGCGAACTCTTGGTGTCTTCGGGTACCGTATCAGAATCAGTTCTTCTCCATTCCCTCGCCAGATGCCTTGGTGTCAAAGGCATCAAACTCCGCCACGGGCTCATCGATCCCCAACTGCTCTCTCTCCTCGATGCCGATCAGTGCGAGCGCCTCAAAGTTCTCCCCATGTTCCGTGTTCATGGCAAGCTCACTGTCGCCATGGCAGAACCACAAAACCTGCCACTCGTAGACCAAATCGCCGCAAGAACAGGCCTTCAGATCATCCCCGTCCTCGCCTTCGAGAACAACATCCTTGAGTTCGTACGCAAGTATTCATCAGGCGATGTTGATATCAACGAGTTCCTCACCACGCTCACCGAAACCGATGTCGAAGTCGTCGAACGCGAAGCAATCGATGAAGATCCAACCACCGACCTCTCGCAGATGGTCGACGGCTCACCGATCGTTAACCTTGTCAATGTTGCGATGCTCACCGCAGTCAAAGACGGCGCCTCCGATATCCACATCGAACCCGACAAGGGCGGCACTAGAATTCGCTACCGAATCGACGGCACCCTCCGCGAACTCATGCACTCACCAATCGGTATGCACTCCGCAATCGTCTCCCGTGTCAAGATCATCGGGAAAATGGACATCTCAGAAAAACGCCTCCCCCAAGAAGGCCGAGTCCGCATCATCGCCGATGGCCGTGAAATAGATCTCCGTGTATCGAGTCTCCCAACACTCCTTGGCGAGAAACTCGTAATCCGAGTCCTCGACAAGAACAACCTCAATGTCCGCATGGAAGAGCTCGGGTTCCGTCCAGAACTCCTCGAACGCTTCAAAAAGACACTCAAACTACCGCACGGCATGCTCCTTGTCACCGGTCCAACCGGCTCTGGTAAAACAACAACCCTGTACTCCGCACTCGATCTCCTCCGATCGCCAGAAACCAACATTGTCACGGTCGAAGACCCGGTCGAGTACCAGCTCGATATGGTCAATCAGGTCCAGGTCCACGAAGCCATCGGTCTCGACTTTGCCCGGACCCTCCGTTCTATCCTCCGCCAAGACCCCGATGTCATCATGATCGGTGAAATCCGTGACGAAGAAACCGCCACTGTAGCAATCCAAGCATCGCTCACCGGCCACTCAATGCTCGCGACCCTCCACACCAACGACGCGCCGGGCGCCATCTCACGCATGACCGATATGGATGTCGAGCCATACCTCTTGTCAGCAGCCCTCAACGGCGTCGTTGCCCAGCGGCTCGCACGCACAATCTGCCCAAGCTGCTCCACAAGCTACTACCCAAGCGAGCAAGTCCTCGAAGACGCAGGCCTCTCCCACATGTCCGGACGCCCATTCCGAAAGGGAAGCGGCTGCTCAGCTTGTCATGACTCAGGGTGCAAAGGCCGCATGGGTATCTACGAGTTCATGGAAGTCACCCCAGAAATTCGCCGACTGATTTATGCCGGGGCTCCAAAGCACAAGGTCCGAGCCTTGCTCAGTTCACAAAATCAGCTCTCACTCCGCGAAGAAGGCGTCAAGCTCGCCATCGCCCATCATACCAGCCTCGAAGAAATACTCTCCGTAACTAAGGTTGATGATGTCGATCAAGAGCAAGAAGACAATCAATCAAGGAGTGCCGCATGAAGTACTCCTACGAAGCATACACAAAGTCGGGAGCCCCAAAGACCGGGACCATCGATGCTGTTGATCAAGCGGAAGCCGAAGACAAACTCCGCCGCAAGGATTTGCTTGTCACCAGGATATCAGGTGGTAGCGCAACAAAATCAAAGGCCAAGTCTTCCAATTCAAAGAGCAAAGGCAAAGCAAAGATATCTGTGAAGATCGTTTCCGAGTTCGCACGCGAACTCTCGGTTCTGGTCACCACCGGAACCCCCCTAGTTGATGCGATCCAATCACTCGAAGCACAAGCAAAGTCAGAAAGCTGGCAGGCAATCCTAGAGGAACTCAGAGGACGGCTCGAAGAAGGCGACTCCTTGTCTGACGCCATGCAAGCTCGCCACGAAGTCTTCGGCCCGGTCTTCTGCTCACTCGCCGCCGCCGGTGAATCGGGCGGCAACCTCGATGTCATGCTCATACGTGTCAGCAAACTCCTCCGTCAAGAGGCCAAGATCAAATCCAACATCGCAGGCGCGATGATGTACCCCATCCTCCTCACCGCAATTTCCGCAGTCGTTCTCACTGTGATGATCGGGCTCGTTCTCCCAAGATTCGCCGGCCTCTTTGAATCGCTCGATACCGATCTCCCCCCAACTACAAAGTTTCTCATGATGATCTCCACGATCATGAGATCCTACTGGTGGGCAATCATCCCCGGATTCATCTCCCTCATCGCAGGATTTATCTATTGGCTCCGCTCAGAACATGGCCAACAAACAGCAGAGGTCATGCTACTCAAAGTTCCCATGCTCGGAAAGACAATCTGCTCGATCCAAACCGCACGGATTTTCCGCGTCCTCGGCCTACTCATCGAATCCAAAGTCCCCATCCTCGAATCTATAGAACTCACACGAAGATCGGTCAGCAACACGCTCTATAAAGACCTCCTCACCAAAGCAGAAGATGCGGTCACCATCGGCGAGCCAGTCTCCACCGCATTTGCAACCGACAATCTCATTATCCCCAGCGCCGTTGAGGCCATCAAGAACGCCGAGCAATCGGGCCGCATGGGACCCGTGATGATCCAACTCGCCGATTACCTAGACGAAGAAAACGAAACCGTTATCAAATCAATCTCATCACTCATCGAGCCCATTATCATGATCGGCCTAGGCATTATGGTCGGTTTCATCGCGGTTAGCATGTTCCTCCCCCTCTTTGACCTCACAGCATCGGCGGGACAATAACATGCGTAAAAAAACGACAACTCCAATCGGTCTCGATCTCGACTACAACGAGTTCCGCGCCATCCAGTTCAATACTTCAGGAGACCCGATCCCATCAGCCGTAGCGACCATCCCGCGGACAGGACGCCGCGATATCATCCCGGCTTCAGATGAACTCGCCAAACTCACACAAACCCTCTATCAACGAGGTTTTGTCGGTGATCAAATAATAATCGCGGTCCCCAAAGAGTTCTCATCCTTTCATATCCTTGAGTTGCCACCCGAAGGCTCAGGAGCGCCAATCAATCGGCTTGCTCTCCTCGAAGCACAGCGTTCCGGAGCTCATAAAACCGAAGATCTCCAAATCGGATACTGGACTCAGCGTCCCAAAGATCCACCCAGCAAGTTCCCATCCCCGTACTACACCGTCGCATGTGAAACCAAACCACTCGATCAACTCATCGGCATCCTAGAGTCCGTTCATCTCACACCTATCGGTGTAGAGCCAATTGAAACAGCCCTTGCACGCGCCGCAACCGCCCACGATGAGTTCATCGAAGACTCCATCCACAGCATCATCGAGATCGGCTGGGACCACTCATGGGCAATCATCACTCTCGGGAGCATCCCCGTTTACACGAGACGGATAGATTGCGGGGCCTCGCGTATCCGCCGTCAACTCATTGATGACCACGCGATGCCAGTCCACGCCATCAATAACCTGCTCAATCCATCCAGCCCAATCCAAGGCCCAGAGTCGAAGGTTGATCGAATCATCGCAACCCTTCTGACCCCAATGCTCACCCAAATCGTCGATCATCTCGATACCGCGCTCACATATGTTTCCCAGCAGCACCGCTTCGCCCCCTTTGGCGTAGTTCTTCGTTCGGGGTATTTTTCAAATCTGGACCAAACCGCCCACGCAATCGCCCAAAGAACAGGCATGCCCTCAATCCATCTCACAGTTGCACAATCAGACGCACTCCAAATGGGTTCGCACATATCCCCCTTCGAACTCGGCATATCCCCCCGTCTCAACATCGCCGCTGGCCTCGCATTAGGAGCCGCAGCATGAAAAATCGCCATGGTCAAGTCCCTTCTCCGAATTTACTCCCGCAATCTCGCCTGACCGCACGCCGAAAGGATCAGGCCCTTCGTAGATGGTCATATACCGTGATCGCAATGTTGCTTGTGATCGTGGTACCCTCCGGGATGCTCAGTATCCATTTTCGATCATCCAAACCAGTAGATTCAGACCATATCACCAGGTTTGTGAGTGACCTTCAGCAGATCCAAGACGCGATTCCCCCTCTTCATAGAGAACTGATTGAGCTCCAGATCGCATCCCAATCACAGCTCCGCGCTCAATCACGAGTTCAATGGACAAGCCTGCTGGATCACCTAGCCTCTTACACAGGAAAGAATGTCCGGATCCACTCCTTTGATGCCTCAATTGAATCATCAGCCACCGCGCCACTGATTCGGATTACCATCCAGACCCATACCCAGTCGCTCTCCCAAGCCCGCGAGTTCCTGGTCGTCCTCGAACAGACCGGCCTCTTTGACGAGATCAGCATGATCGAGTCCCGTCGCCAGTCCTCAGCACCAGATTCCCCAATCAACTCCACCATAAGAGCGCAGATTATCGCCCAGCCAACAACGGGGACAACCCCATGAAACTCAACGCCCAAGGCATCACGCCAATCCAAATCCACCTCATCGGCATGGCTTTCATTCTCCTCACAGCAGCGGGGAGTGCCTATACCGTCTATTCGTCATGGGAATCTCATCAATCAGGTATCGAGTCCTCGCAACTCGAACTCACCCAAGTCTCCGAAGAACTCTCCACAGCCCAGCGGGACCGGGGCCGCCTCGTCAATAAGATCGCAAACCTAAAGGCAGTCCTCAAAGATCACAACTCGATTATCCAGCCCAATAGCATCAATGAACTTGCCGTTGAGATTGTCGCCCTCGCTGAAAGGCACACACTAGAAATTGAACAGTTCGAACCCTCTACCCCGACAACGCTTAATCAAGACGCTGTCCAACCAATAACCATGCGTCTCTCCGCCCCCTACCAGTCAATCACAGAATGGCTCAACGAACTCCACGCAACAATGCCCGATATCCATGTCGTCGGGATCGCCATCGTTTCCCAGAACGCAACGGCCGAAGCAGTCATCTCTGATATTCGTCTTAACTGGTACATCCCCACCAGCGACCAGCCAACGCAATAAATATTCCTCCCGACCCGCTTGCATCACTCCTTTCTGAATTGAATCCTTTCTACATGGGACTCACAACAGAACGCAAAGTATTTCTAGGGCTCATGGTCGTCGCCGGGGGATCACTGGTTGTTGACCAAGCGATCCTTTCCCCCAGCAGTGCCGGTGCCGCCTCTCTGGGCATAGACCAGGTTGACTCAATGCCCAACGAACCAATCGTTGCCAGCATTGCTAAGCCATTATCCAGATCGGTCACCCAGATCCTCAACGAGAGGCTGAGTAACGCCGATCTCTCAGGTGACATCCAAGAACAAGCCTCAGAGATCCAAAGGATGTTTGCTCCGCTGATCAAGCCTGCGCCTCAGCCAGTGGCCAGTTCAGGGCATCGGGTATTGTCCCAGCCTGCTGTTGCAGTCAATCCTGTCCTCCAGCTCCCAACAAATCTCCCAGTGCTCTCAGCAGTCATGCCCTCTCAATCAGGGCATTCTGGGGCCATCTTGAACTCCACCCTATACCGCATTGGTGATACCACGATCGACGGTTATCGGCTACTCAGTGTCGAGCAGCGGAAGGTGCTTGTAGGCTTCAAAGGCCAAGAATATTGGCTCAGTCTCCCGGCAATCAGTGAATAGACCGCCGCAGCCGTCATAACCGCTACTCAGAGCAATTCAGAGACCTAATGGGAAGACTCAAGGTGAATCCAGCGACAAAGTATGCCGATCCATTGATTAAACATAAACGCTTGCAAAAGCAAGTGAAGGAGAACAGCATGCAAGCATTCGTATCAACAGCCAAGGCCAATCGTCGTGCCTTTAGTCTCATCGAACTCGTTATCGTGGTCGTCATCATCGGGATCATCGGCGCCATCGCCATCCCGCGCATGAGCCGTGGTGCCTCAGGCGCCGCAGACTCTGGCCTCATCGCCGATCTCGCAGTTCTCCGCAGCGCTGTCGATCTTTACAAGGCAGAGCATGGCGGAACACTGCCGACCTTCGCAGACTTCGAAGCCCAGCTCACCACATACACTGATGACGCAAGTAACGACAACGCAACCAAGACCACCACCTATTACCTCGGCCCATACCTCCGCGAGCTCCCGAAGCTCAAGGTTGGAGCCAACAAAGGCCAAAGTGCCATCGTAGCATCACAAGGTGGTTCCACCGCCGGCTGGGTCTATGACGCCGCAACCGGAGCTATCAGCGCAAACCTAGCAAACACCGAGCTTGATGTCAGAGGCGTTCAGTACAACGCCTATTGAATCAGGGAACACCTGATCCGCACACTCCAACCCGCCCCGGTCTGCACAAGCAGGTCGGGGCGTTCCCGATTCTGGAGAAACCAATGGATGTCACAGCACAAAGTTCTCCCCGTGCATTCTCCATGATTGAGCTGGTCATAGTCGTCGCAATTACCGGGATTGTCGCCGCCATCGCAGTCCCCAAGTTTGCCGACGCCGGATCAGGCAGGCGAATATCAGCCGCAAAGCGAACCCTCATCGCAGATGTTGAGATGGCCCAGCTCCGAGCCCGCGCAACTTCAAAAGCGCATGTGATCAAGTTCTACCCAGACGAGAACAGCTACATCATCGTAGAAGGAACTGACATTAAGCGTGAGTCAGTCATCCTCACTCGGGACTTTGATCCAGATCCATACTCCATCGGTATCAATCGGACCTCTCTCGGGACAAATCAGTACGCTGTAATCAGCGCTTTCGGTGATATCTCACCCACGTTCGTTGTAGGGCTCATCCACGACAACATCGAAACCGCTGTAATCTTTACCGGAGTGGCTGACCTTGGGATCTTTCCCGATGACATAATCACAATAGATGAAGTCAAAAAGCTCTCTGAGGATGTCATCATTGGAGCAATAAAGTGATGAACCAAGCACGATCTACGCCGCATTCACGAAGGGCAATCACGCTTATCGAGACTGTAATCAGTCTCTCGGTCATGTCCATTCTTCTGCTCGGCCTCAGCGGCGCCGTCATGATCAGCTCCAAGGCCATACCAACAACGACCCAGACCGGGACCGAAGATCAAATCGTCATAGATGCTTTCAATCAGTTCCGAAATGATCTCCGCCAGGCAACCGTGATCGCTTTCGTTTCAAGCGGTTCAGAGAAAAAACTAACACTCACAATCAAGGATTCCGGAGCTAAAGGGAATCCAGTAGGAATCCAGTACAGGTACATCGTCGCTTCAAACAGCTTCACTCGCATGGTCAAGGGCAGGACCGAGGAAACAATGTTTGCCAATATCTCAGCGTTCGCGATCCAGTTTACGCAAGAAGACAACGATGCGACAATTCTTCGAATAATCATCTCCGCGCCAAATACCATCCAGAGCCTCTTCGAACTCCACATTTCGCTACCAGATAAACCGGAGTTGAAGTAATGGAATTACTCAAACAATCAAGAAAAGCAATCACACTCGCAGAAACAGTGATCTCGATCTTGCTCATTTCATTTGTTCTTGTTTCCACGCTCCAGATTGTCGGCCCGATTTCCAGGTCGTCCTCTCTCCAGGCCGACCGCCTAGTCGCCGCAAACCTCGCCAGCGAACTCGCAGAAGAAATCTCCACAAAGCTCTTTGAAGATGACGCCGCCGCAAGCCAAGACGATATCGGGATCGACGCAGGTGATTCAGTTATAAACAGAACAAACTTTGATGACATCGATGATTACAACAACTGGTCCTCATCACCACCAATGATGTCCTACGGCGTCGCCAACACATCACTGGCCGGGTGGACACGAAGTGTCAGTGTAAAGCATGTACTGGTGAACGACCCTAGCACAGATTCGGGGACTTACACCGGGCTTAAGAAAGTTCGAATCCAAGTACACAAAGAAGGCGTACTCCACGCCGATATCCGTTCCCTCCACTCCCATGCCGCAGACAATCTTGGATTCGTATTGACATCCACGACGGGCGGCAAGCAAGGTCAGCAAGACAACTAGACCAATGAGCAGAATCATGAGCCACACCAAGTTTCATTCAGTATCTTCCAATCATGGGTCGGTCTACCTCGTCACCGTCATCACGGTCGCCGCAATCGCTTCGATGATCCTCATAGGTGTCAATCTCCGGACCTCTTCAACCACTACCCAAGCACTCGTAACAGAGATGACCGAGTCCAATGTCTCGCTCCTAGACGCTACCGAGTTCGCACTCCAAACAATCGCAAGCGATCCAATCTGGCCATCCACAGCACAATCAGGCGCGATATTTCCAGAAATCAAACCTTTCGCATATGAAGACGCCGTATACAACGGAACTGTAACAGACGCGGACACCGATTTAATTCCGACCGACGCAACCACGTCTTATCGCCTAAAAATCACAGCGACAAGCAACGAGGTAATGTCTTCAGCAAAGATCGACCTGCTCACTAGCAAAATTGATTACGTGACGATATTGAAAGGCTTCTCCGCGATTAACTACTGGCCGCTCAATGAAACAAACAAGCCCGCAGCCGCATTGGATTTATTCGGTAAAGTGAATGGTGCATACCAAAGCCCAACCGCAGCCGGTGCCGCCATCAACGGTCAAGGTGCCCCGGTCCCGCTGCTCAAAGATTCAAATGACCATATTGAAGTTCCCTGGGACACTTCGTTTAGGCTCAGAAATGGATCAATAAGTATTTGGATCAAACTCACCGGCACGGACTACTCCGGTGAGAACTATGCGTTCCTCGGTATGGAGTATCAGGAGTTCGGGGTCCCGGCGATCAACATCGCCACATACCAAAACGGGGTATACGCATACCTCAACGATTCCGGTGCGCTCGCCGACTCCTCCAAACTGAATACTGCAAATGATGCAGTCAAAGTCGGAGACTGGACCCATATAGCGCTGACATGGGGAAGCAAAGGCCTTAGTATCTACATCAATGGAGGGCTCAAAGCCTCCGACCCATCAAACACAGCTTGGCTGTACACGGCCCTTTCACGCAACGGCGGTGACCAACCAATCCATGTTGGTGGGGGGTACAACATGTTTCGCTCTGGTCAACCCGCAGACGGATTCGTCGGTTCAGTCGCCCATCTTGCAATGTTTGATGATCAACTCTCAGCAGCCGACGTTGCAAAGCTCGCTGCGATCAAACCAGACCTCATCACATACACCATGGTTAGCGATTCATGGGTCAGAGTTTTCGATTAGAATGAATTGATCGAGTAATACGATCTGCATTGCAGGCACTGGATGCCCTCACTACGCCGCGTCCCGATGGACATCTTGTGCCGCATGATCTTTCACAGCACTATCATAATCAGAAAAGTCCAGCGTCAAGAACACCTCAGCAAGCCGGGGCTCAAACTGTGTGCCAGAGCACCGTTCAATCTCCCCAAGCACCTTCTCTCGAGTCATCGCCGAACGATACGCCCGGTTCGAACTCATCGCATCAAAGGTATCAGCCAACGCCAGAATCCGGCCAAGCTCAGGAATGCTTTCACCCGCAAGCTTGCCAGGATACCCGTTCCCATCCCACCGCTCGTGGTGATGCATCACCCCAGGCAAAATGTCCTGCAAGCTGGGCAGGCCTTTGAGCATCTCCGCACCGATCTCTGGGTGCAGCTTGATCATCCCGAACTCTTCATCAGTCAATCGGCCGTTCTTGCACAGCACCGACTCGGGCACCCCGATCTTGCCGACATCATGGAGAATCCCGCACAAGCGTACCCGCTCGGCTTCCTCAGCTGAATACCCAACAGCAAGAGCAAGCTGCTGCGATAACAACGCCACACGATCCGAATGACCGCGTGTGTATCGATCCTTGGCATCAATCGCGCCAGACAACGCACGCACAGTGCCAACAAACGTCCGCCGCTGCTCCTCATAAAGCCGGGTGTTCTCTAAGAACGCCGAGAATATGCCCGCGATGGAATCAATTGTCTTTGTGTCATGTGATGACACATACGAATCGTCACCCTGTTTCCCGCCAACAACCAGCCACCCATACTTCTTCCCATTGGCCTGAACAGCATGCACCATAATCTGAGGATCAAGGCCAATAAAGGCGCCTTCCGCCGGATAAACCGCGGTCTTATCAGAAACCGCAATAGGTTCTGTCTGAAGAAGGCTCTCTATCTTGCGTCGAATCTCGTCAACATCAAATAGATGGTCGCCTTGCTGATAGAGCTTTACCGAAAGCAACGGGTCGCCCTCATCCGTGTTCACTAGAAACGCTACCCAGTCATAGCCAATTGTGACACCAATCATCTCCAGCGTCTGATTAACATACGCCACGGGATCGGTAACACTCCCCATCTCCCGTCCGAGCATATGCAACGCAGTGATGGTTTCGTATGACTCGGTCAGCTGGTCTGCGTAGCTCTCGATCATCGATTGAGATCCGCGAATCCCATCCAAATCTGCATGCATCCAACCGAGCAGCTGATCAATCTCATTCTCGAGTTCGTCCCAAGGCCGAATCAATCCTGATATCGAGTGTTTAACAGAGGATAAAGTCAGGGGGTCGCTCTCGAAGTACTCGTTCAAAATAGGCAGCGAAATGATCTCCTCAGTGAACGCAATCATCACAGTGAACCCGGTCCGCCGCCCGTGGTATTCAATCAAAAATGGATACAACCGCATTCCCCGAGCCGCCTCAATCATTGTCGGTGAATCTTCCGTCGCCCACTGTTCGGCGCACTCAACAACCAAGTCGCGAATGCCCCGGCTGCACAACCATAGATTCAAAGGCCCAGGGCATGCAGGATCGCTTACCGCCATCCCATTGACGTCCACACGCCATTCGATCAACCCGAGCTCCTTGCAGCGCTTCAAAAAAGCGGCCGGAGTTTCAGGACCATTCGTATCAGTGAGTTCAAGTCTCAAGCGCAAAGCCCCTCAGCACCGCCATCCAAAGACAGCGTACTTCCAATCAACTCAATCAAGGCCTTCGTCCCGAAAGGCTTACTCAACAAAGTTCGAACATTCCCAAGCCCCTTAATCTGCTCTTCGATAGCAAACCCCCGAGCAGTCAGCATGATCACTGGGATGTCCTTTGTCCGTTCAGACTCCCAGAGCCGAGTCGATAACTCGATCCCGCTCATATAAGGCATCTGCAAATCCGTTACCACAAGATCAGGCCCGATTTCCAAAACCATTTCAAGACCCTGCTGCCCGTCCATCGCTGTATGCACCGTGTACCCACACTGCATCAGCTTCCGCGCAACCATATGAGTGATGTGGGGCTCATCATCGACAAGCACAATGCAAGGGCCATCCGCCTTAGATTTGTCAAAGTTTGGCATACAGACTTCATCGACTAAACCCCGCTCGTGATTAGGTATACTTCCCTACATGGCTCGCCAAATCACGATTCCACCGGCTCCAATCGGAGATACCGGACCAAGTGCCGCGTCCCAATAATAAATGGCACCGTGTCTACCAAAGCAGCAACCAACTTGAAAACATACCCCGTCCCAATAAATACCCACAGCTGCACCCAAAGCTCCTGATCTGGATCAATCGGAAGCGCTTTGGCAAAGAAATGAGTGATCAAAATCACCGCCACCGTGTCCACCAACTGGCTCACCAGAGTTGATCCATTATTCCGTAACCAGAGATGCTTCCCTTTCGTCAGCCGCTTCCAAAAATGGAACACCTGCACATCAACAAGCTGCGCAACCAAGTACGCCACCATCGAAGCCGCCACCGCCCCAAACGCCAGAGTCCGCACCTCATAAAACACGGGGAGCCGCCCCGCCGCATCAACCATCATCTCCCCGTCCGCCCCGACCGCCTCAAACCCAGGCATCGCGCCCCCAACCCACAAAATAAACATCACCCACAGATTCAGCACCAGCCCAACCCAAACAACCGCATTAGCCCGCCTCCGCCCATACAGCTCCGAAATGAAGTCTGTACACAAAAAAGTCAGCGGGTAAGGCAGCACCCCAACGGCCACCGCAAACACCGTCGTCCCAGCAGTCGCCGTATCAAAGTCCATCTCAAAGAGCTTGATAAACCGTGTAATACCAAGGATATTGAGCATCGCCAGCGTCCCGAGAAACAATCCCGAAAGCACCAAAAACACCCGCTCCCGCCGCCGGTGCAGCTCATGTTCGGTCAACTCTTTGAGCCCCGAATACCGATACTGATCACTAGGCAATGGCTCTTTCAAATGCTGCATCGTCCGAGCATACCCCAGAACGCCCGATTTTGCCCGCAAACACCCCCGAACTATGATACCATCCCCCCATGACGACCCTTACGACACAACCCGAAAGCCAGACAATCACCTCCGAAATCACACCTGAAAACACAATCAGCAGCACTCCAATGGACACCCACGCCAGAGCCGCCCTCGAAGCCCTCCTGATGACCGCCGACCGCCCCCTCAAGCCCCAAGCAATCATCGACCCCCTCAATCTCCTCGAAACAAAATCCGACACCGTCACCCAGGATTCCCTCGAAGCCGCGATTGACACCCTCAACGAAGAATACGAATCAACAAACCGTTCCTTCCGCATCGAGCGAGTCGCCGCCGGCTACCGGATCATGACCCTCCCAGAGTTCGCGCCCGTCGTCGCCGCCATGCACCGCGCCCGCGCCGGAACCCGCCTCACCAAAACACAGCTCGAAACATTGTCAATCATTGCCTACCGCCAGCCAGTCACCAGAGCAGAACTCGAAAACATCCGAGGCGTCTCCTGCGGCGACATCGTCCGAGCACTCATGGACCGCCAAATGGTCAAAATCACCGGCAGAGCTGAAGTCCTCGGACGCCCAATGCTCTACGGCACCACCCCAAGGTTCCTCGATACCTTCGGACTCGCAAACCTCAAAGACCTCCCAAAACCAGAAGAAGTCCTGGGCACACTGGAACAGTAATCAAATCCACACGCATAGACATACAGCAGCAGTCACGGAGCCGACGCACATGAACATCATCAAAACACTCCTCCTGATAACAACACTTATAACCCTCACCGCCTGCGGCACAACCCGGTACAGCGGCAAAGTTATCCCAGGATCCGTCGGCCGCCCCATCATCGTCGAAACCACCGACGACCGAATCAACAACCACCCAGGCCTCTCAGGCCTCCAAGTCACCCTCTACAACGAAAGCAGCAGGGGGCAAGCCCCCGCACAACTTGCCAAGACTGTCACCGATGAAGAAGGTCAGTTCGCCTTCTCAATCCCCTCCGCAAACACCCCACGCGGAGCAGTCATCGTCAGGGTCTCAGGCGACGAAATCTACTCCGCTCGCTCCAAAACATTCCTCCCCCGCGGCAGCCAGCTCATGCTCTTCACCGTAGTCACCAGAGAGCCAATGATGGATGACGACACCTCAGCCAGTGTTGATCCAACAAAGTAAACCTTCCTCCCGGATCCCGGTATCACCCTCTATGCAAAGCCCGAGCGTCACCACAGCCAAGCACCCAAGCAAAAAACAACGACGCGAATCCATCCTCCCCGGCACCGCACACATCCACCGCACCTCCTCCCTCACACCGCCAGGATTCCTCTTCGTTTTTGTCACACTCTTCCTCGCCCTCGGCGCAATCAACGGCCAAAACAACCTCCTCTTCTGGCTCTTCGGTTTCTCCATCGCCGCACTCATCGTCTCCGGAATCATCACCGGCACCGCCCTCATCGCCATCAGACTCACCGCACACCCCCTCGATCAAACCGAGCTCGGCACATTCCTAGAACCTTGCTACACCATCCACAACACCTCCCGCCTCTACCCAAACTTTGCGCTCGAAATCATCGAACTCGATGCCCCGGTCCCAGCCTCCCCCCAATCAATCCCTGCCGTCGCACTCCACATCCGACCCAATACCCACACGAAAACACACTCCCAAGTTGCCCCAGCCACCCGAGGTCTGCTCACGCTTTCGAGAATCAGAATTCGTTCCCGCTTCCCCTTCGGGCTCTTCACCAAGTCAGTTGATTTCAACATCCCCCGCCAAGCCCTCATCCTTCCCAGATCAATCCCAGTCGATCAATCCAGCCTCGACCGCCTAACCGCAACCGACGAATCCGCCAGCCGCTCACTCAACCGCAGGGGGTCCGGCCTCGATTACTTCGCCCTCCGCCAATACCAACCCGGCGATCCCCTCCGCAACATCGCCTGGAAACAATCAGCCCGTACAAGCACCCTGCTCGTCACTGAATACCCGGAGCCAGCCACAGACCAGCTCGCGATCCAACTCTCAGCACCTACAGATCAAACCACCGATGATCTCTTTGAGCACGCCATCTCGCTGACCTATTCAATACTCAAAGCCGCGCCAACCCACACCCGGGTCGCCCTCTCGATCCCCTGGGCCGCAACCTCAATCTCGCCGTCCACCGGCCAAGCACACATCAGCCGCTGCGCACGCACCCTTGCATTCCTCACAAGGCCCGAGTCCGCTCAGCCATCCCAACCATCGAAGCTCCGAAATGACAGACTGATCACCATCGGGTACTCAAGATCAAATGCCGCCGCCCCCGCAAACCTGTACGCCGAAGATTACACACCCAAGCCCGCCAAATGACCACTCCCTCTCCCAGTCCGGTTCCCCGTCTCGCAAAGATCTACCACCGATCACTGCTGTTAACAATGCTCGGTGCCATCGGACTGTTTGCCCTCGCAGACCTCAGCCCATCGTTCCTGCTCATCGGGTTCATCGGTTCATTGATCGGATACTGGTACGCCTCCCAAGGCCCGTCATCAATCTCAAGAATCGCCATCAACGCACTCCTCGCCGTTGTCGTAGCCCTCGGGCTCACAAACGCACTCCGAGGCAACTTTTCAGTGAGTTCCTTCGCTTTCTTCTCCCTCCTCCTCATGATCCTCAAACTCTTCGATCTCAGAACCCCAAGAGACCACGGCCAAATACTCGTCCTCTCCCTCGCGCTCATCATCGCCGCCGCACTCACTTCAAACTCCATGCCTGTAGGAATCGGTGTTGTCCTGATGGGATTCATCTTTATCCGGGCCATGATGCTATTCCGTCTTTTTGCGCTCGCTCATAGGCCGGGCCAATCAAACCAATTCGCGCCCATCGCATCGGTAGACCTCCGATCAATGCAAACAGTCACAGGCTTCATCTGCTCAATCGTCGCACTCCTCATCTTCCTGGTCATGCCACGCTCGCTCGGAAACAACACCCTCGGACAGTGGGGGGGGGCCGGAGAAACCCTTACCACAGGCTTCGACGACGATGTCCATCTGGGACGCCCAGG
>Ga0209344_10001361_pt1 | contig 32328 bp, 29 predicted proteins | sample Cruoilmetagenom6_FD_187293 | JGI IMG/M metagenome (GOLD analysis project Ga0209344, IMG submission 187293) | Oil polluted marine microbial communities from Coal Oil Point, Santa Barbara, California, USA - Santa Barbara Oil Seep Sample 6 (SPAdes)... | ecosystem: Environmental > Aquatic > Marine...
GCGCAGGGATCGTCGCGGTGATCGGCATCGTGGTCTATGCCAGCTTCGTGACCCTCTGGCCCTACAACATGGCGCTGTCCACCAAGCATTACGATATCACCCTGGCGGGTGGCTATTCATCGCTCAGAATGACGATCGTGATCTCCGTCATGGCCGCGACAGGCGGCACGCTGGCCGTGTTTCTGCTGGGTCTCGGGCTGCGGCGCCTGCCAGGAACCGTGGCCCAGCCGATCCAGCTTCTGGCCGCCATGCCCGCCGCAGTGCCCGGAATGGTGCTGGGCCTCGCCTATATCCTGACCTTCAATTCGACGGCGACACCGCTCTACCTTCTCTATGGCACCGCCACGCTGATCGCGATCATCAACTTCTATCACTATCACACCCAGAGCTTTCTCACGCTGATGACCGGCTTCCGCCAGCTTCCGCAGGCGCTTGAGGAGGCCGCAGGCAGCCTTGGCGCCGGCCTGCGGCGCACGGCCACCGATATCGTTGCGCCCTTCATCGCGCCGATGCTTGTCTCGGTCTTCTTCTTCCTCTTCATGCGCTCCATGGTGACCTTGTCTGCTGTGGTCTTCCTGACAACGCCCGACCTCAGCGTCGCCGCCGTGACGATCATGCGCCTCGACGACGCCGGTCTGACATCCCAGGCGGCGGCCTTTTCCACCTGCGTCATGGCTGTGGTCTGCGCGGCCCTGCTTGGCATGAAGGCCACTCTGGCGCTGATCGGCAGGCGCAACCGGACGAAAGGGACCGCCTGATGTGGGCGAAGGAACGTCACCAGCGGATCCTGTCCATGCTGGCCGCCAACCACCAGGTCAGCGCGAACGACCTCGCCGAGATGCTGAACGTTTCGCGGGAAACCGTCCGCCGCGACCTCCTGGACCTCGCCGAAACCGGGCAGGTCAACCGTGTCCACGGCGGCGCCGTCCTGCCCGAACCCCGTTCGGAAGAACCGTTCCGCCAACGCATGACAGCGCAGCTGCGCGCCAAATCCGAGATCGCACGCAAGGCGGTCAGGCTGATCCAGCCCGGACAGACGATCATGGTGGATGCGGGCACGACCACAGCGATCTTCGCAAGGGAACTCGCGAAACTGTCAGGCGTATCGGTCATCACCAATTCGCTCGACATCGCGACAACCCTTCAGGGGGCGGGCAAGCAGGTGTTGCTGCTCGGCGGCAGGATGGCCGCCGACGTCCCCGCCACCGTGGGCGAACTCACGCTGGCTGAGATCCGTCGCTTCCGCGTCGATCTCTGCTTCTCCGCGCCGGTCGCGGTGCATCCGCTCAACGGGGCGTTCTTCTATGACCTCGAGGAGGCCGAGATCGCCATAGCCATGGCACAGCAGGCGCCGCGCTCCGTCATCCTCGCGGACCAGAGCAAGCTAGGCGAAACAAGCCGCGTGCAATCCTGGGAGGCCGAGACCGTCGACACGCTCGTCACCAACCGCACGGCCCATGATGAACATATCGCCGCCTTCCGTCAGGCCGGGGTCAATGTCGTTCTCTGACGCCTGACTGCACAACGGGTACCCGCCGGGCCTTGGCTTGAGTGCGCGCGATGATTAGCTGTTCTCCAACGGAGGCCTTCATGCAGCATTTTTCCCTTCTCGACCTATCACCCATTCCAGAGGGCGGGACCGCCGCCGACGCCCTGGCGCGCACGGTCGATCTGGCCCGCGCCGCCGAACGGTCCGGCTATCACCGCTATTGGCTGGCGGAACATCACAACATGCCGGGGATCGCCAGCGCGGCGACCTCCGTGGTGATCGGTCATGTCGCCGGCGCGACCTCAACCATGCGGGTTGGCGCAGGCGGCATCATGCTGCCCAACCACGCACCGCTGGTCGTTGCCGAGCAATTCGGCACGCTCGCCACGCTCTACCCGGACCGGATCGACCTTGGCCTTGGCCGCGCGCCCGGCACGGATATGGCCACCGCCCGCGCCCTGCGCCGCCACATGGCGCCCGAAGACAGCTTTCCCCAGGATGTTCAGGAACTGATCGGCTATCTCGGCGACGCATCCGATACAGCACCCGTGCGCGCCATTCCCGGCACCGGCACCCATGTTCCGGTCTGGATCCTGGGCTCCAGCCTCTATGGCGCGCAACTGGCGGCCTATCTTGGCCTGCCCTACGCCTTCGCCTCCCATTTCGCCCCCGCCATGCTGGAACAGGCACTCGATGTCTATCGCAGCACCTTCCAGCCGTCCGCAGGATTGAAGGAACCACATGTAATGATCGCGGCGGGCGTCTGTGCTGCCGATAGCGATGCCGAGGCGGAGTTCCTGCGCTCATCGCAGATCCTCGCATTCGCCCGGCTCAGAACCGGACGGCCCGGCAAGCTGCCGCCGCCCACACACGATCTGGAGCAGGAGATCCCGGCACCGGTCATGGCGCAGGTCAGGCAGGCTCTATCATGCTCGGCCACCGGCTCGCCCGCCACCGTGCAAAAGCAGCTCGGCGCGTTGATCGACAGGTTCCGGCCCGATGAGCTGATGGTCACCGGAATGATCCACGATCACGATGCGCGCATCCGCTCCTTCGAGATCGCCGCAGACGCCCTTTCGGCGCTGCGTGACCGCCCCGCAGTCGCCTGAAACGAACGGGTTCTATCAGCGAACCCCTATCCGGCCAATCCACCCGGCCCCGGCGCTCCAGGCGCCGGGGTCGGAATTCAGGTTTACAACACGGCACGTCTATGGAGACTGCGCCCATGCAGGAAAACCAGCCATCATAAGGCTCCGACCATGACCCCCTACGCTGCCACCACTGCCCTTGAGGCCGTTGTCGACTTTGCCTTGACCCACGAAACGCAGTGGCCCCGCAGCATGTATTATCCCGATGGCGCCTATGTCGGGAATGTCGAGTGGAACGAAACCGGCCCCTGGACCGAGATCATCGGCCCTGTCGCAGAACGCGGCGGCCCCGCGGGCGTCGTCCTGCACCGGGGGCAGAGGGTGGCCGAATGGGGCGATCCCGAGCGCCCCGACATGACCTTCTCGATTGCCAAGAGCTATCTGTCGGTTCTCGCGGGACTTGCCGTGAAAGACGGGTTGATCCCGGACCTGGACGCACCGGTCGCCCGCACTGTGGAAGGGCCGTATTTCTCAGGTTCCCACAATGCGGGGATTACCTGGCGCCACATGCTTCAGATGAACAGCGAATGGCGTGGCGAGATTTTCGGAAAGGACGATCAGGTCGACCATTACCGCCAGATCGGTGTCGGTGCGGACAACAGCCGCAAGGGACAGTTGCGAGAGCTCGGACCACCCGGCAGCTATTATGAATATAACGACGTGCGCGTGAACGCGCTGGCCTACGCCTTGCTCTGTCGCTTTGGCCGCCCCTTGCCCGAGGTCCTGCGCGCTCGGATCATGGACCCCATCGGCGCCTCTGACAGCTGGCGGTGGGAAGGCTATTCGACCTCGTGGGTCGATCTGGGCGAACAGCGCGTTCAGTCGGTCACGGGCGGAGGCCATTGGGGCGGCGGAATGTTCATCAGCGCGAATGACCACGCGAGATTCGGCCTGTTCATCAGCAGCAATGGCGCCTGGGACGGCAAGCAGATCCTGCCGGAAGACTGGATGAAGCGATCGCTCGAGCCGACGCCGACACTTGATAAATACGGCTTCCTCTGGTGGCTCAACAAGGGGCGCGATGCCAATCCCGCGCTTCCGTCAACTGCGTTCAGCGCCTTGGGCGCGGGTGGAAATTGCCTGTGGATCAACCCGGATGATGAGATCATTGCCGTGATGCGGTGGCTCGATCCGGCACATACGCAGCAGTTTCTCGAATCCCTCGTCAGCGCCATCCGGCACTGATTATCTCTGCCAATGCCGATGCCACGACGTTCATGTCATGCCCGTCGGTGACCAGGGATCGGCGTCGCCAAACGACACCGCCACCCCGAGGCGCCTGAACGCTCAGCGCCGCGCAGACCAAGGGCAAAGCGGCATGTGCCGGTTCACGTCCTTGTAAAGCAAGTAGCGGAACGGCCCCGGCCCGCCAGCATAACAGGCCTGCGGGCAGAACGCGCGCAACCACATGAAATCACCGGCCTCGACCTCAACCCAATCCTGGTTGAGCCGATACACGCCCTTGCCCTCCAGCACGTAGAGCCCGTGTTCCATGACATGAGTCTCGGCAAAGGGAATGACCGCGCCAGGCTCGAAGGTGACGATGGTCACATGCATGTCATGGCGCATGTCGTCGGGATCAACGAAACGCGTCGTGCTCCAGCGCCCCTCGGTACCCGGCATCGGGGTGGGTTCCACGAGAGTCTCGTTGGTGACCAGTGCCTCGGGCGGGGTGATCCCGTCGACCGCCTGATACGCCTTGCGGATCCAGTGAAACCGAACCGGCCCGCTGCCGGTGTTCCTCGCCTTCCATTGCGCATCGGGAGGGATATAGGCAAACCCGCCCGGCTGCATGTCATGATCGACCCCGTCGATGGTCAGCGCCAGCTTGCCCTCCATGACGAACAGCGCCGCCTCGACCCCCGGCGCGCTGTCGGGATGATCGCTGCCGCCACCCGGCTGAAGCTCGGCGATATACTGCGAGAAGGTCTCGGCAAAACCCGACAAGGGCCGGGCCAGCACCCAGAACCGCGCCTTTTCCCAGAACGGCAGAAGGCTGGCGACGATATCGGTCATGGTGCCACCCGGAATGACCGCATAGGCCTCGGTAAAGACGGCGCGCCCGCTCAGAAGCTGGCTTTGCGGCGGCAGGCCACCTTCGGGGGCGTGATAGCTGCGCTTGCTCATGGCTGGGGTCCTTCCACGTAAAGGGGGGTCTTGAACCGGTATTCCTCAAGGTTTTCACCGGGACCGATCCTGTCGATCACCGCATAATGCCCGCGCGCACCCATCGGCGCCAGCACACCGTGCCAGGTTGCGCGCAGCAGGTTCACCACCTGACCCGGACCGCTCAGAAAGGCGCGCGGCGCACCGGGGCGGCCACCCTCGTCCGGGGCAACCGTGACCAGCATGGCCACGCCGTTCAGCGGCACGAAGGTCTGGCTGCCCAGCGGATGACGCTCCATCATGTCTATGCGGCAAGGCCAGTTGCGCGCCTCGGCATCGAACAGGCTGAGACCCGCCCGCCCATCGGTGAAATCCAGCCGCGCGCGGTCATGAAACCTGCCGCAAAGACCCTCGTTTATCAGCATGTCAGGCGCGCCCCCGGCTTCGATCACGTCGCCAAAGGACCGGAATGCTGCCGCCGTCAGCGGCTCCGCCAGAAGCGCGCCGGTCATGGCAGCACCTCCTTCAGCCGCTCAAGCAGCGCCTGCTCGAACCCGTCGCAGGCGGCATCGGCCGACGGCCCCCCTGCGCTGTCCGCAGCCAGCGCCGAGCGCGCCTCGGGTCCGGCCCGCCGCAAGGCCCGGCAAAAGGCGTTGTGCAGTCCCACCGCGCTGTCATGCGCCGGGCCGAGCTCCAGCGCCCAGGCGCTCTCGGCCAGCCACGCCGCCGGACCCAGCACCGGCGCAAAAGCCGCCACAAACCGCTCGCGCGACATCGCACTGGGGCGCTCGGCGCGCGCAGGCGGATGCACACGCGCCCAATGCTGCGCGATGTCGATCCGGCGCGGGCACCAGACGCGCTCGTGCCGCTGCACATGCTCAAGGAACCGCTTCAGCCCCGCGATCTTGCCGGGTCGCCCGATCAGGCGGCAATGCAGGCCCACCGTCATCATCTTCGGCGCACCCGCCTGCCCCTCGGCATAAAGCGTGTCGAACGCATCCGTCAGATACGCCTCGAAATCGCCCCCTGTCACCCAGCCGGGCGAGGCAGCGAAACGCATGTCATTGGCCTCCAGCGTGTAGGGGATCATCAGCTGATCGCGCTGCCCGAAGGCCCGCCAGTAAGGTAGATCGTCGTCATAGCAATCCGACACATAGTCAAACCCGCCCTCTTCGGCGACCAGCCGCACGGTGTTGACGCTGCAACGCCCCGTGTACCAGCCGCGCGGCCGCTCGCCGACGACCTCTTCATGCAGGCGCACGGCCTCGGCGATGGCGGCGCGTTCCTCGGCCTCTTGCATGTCCTTGTGCTCGATCCATTTCAGCCCGTGGCTCGCGATCTCCCAGCCCGATGCCTTCATGGCCGCCACCTGTTCGGGGCTGCGCGCCAGCGCCGTGGCGACCCCATAGACCGTCGGCGCGATTCCCGCCTCGGTGAACAGGCGGTGCAGCCGCCAGAACCCGGCCCGCGCGCCGTAATCATAAATCGATTCCATGTTCCAGTGGCGCTGCCCCGGCCACGGCGCGGCACCGGGAATGTCCGAAAGAAACGCTTCGGAGGCCGGATCGCCGTGCAGCACGCAATTCTCGCCGCCCTCTTCATAGTTTACGACGAATTGCAAAGCGATCCTGGCGTCCCCCGGCCATTGCGGATCGGGCGGCGTGGGGCCGTGACCGCGCATGTCCCTCGGGTAGCGGTTCATCTCTGCTCGATCGCCCTGCGTCATGATTGTCGCTCCCTGTCATGCCTGTCCGCGGGCTCCGCTTTGGCCCTTCCTTTTCAGACGGCCTCAGTATATATTGTTAACAAAATAAACAAACAATTATTTTATGTCGATCTGGGTGAAGAAACCTGTAGGCTTCAACGGTAACCATCTTGTGGAGAGTTCCATGTCCGAAACACAGGAAAGCATGATCGTCGAACATGTGCTCGACGCGATCTCGGATCAGCGGCTGCGCGCCGGGACCAAGCTGGGCGAGCAGGCGCTCAGCGATCTATTCTCCTGTAACCGTGCCCATGTGCGCCGCGCCCTTGCCACTCTCAGCGCCTACCAGGTGGTCGACCTGATCCCCAATCGCGGCGCCTTCGTCTCGACCCCCTCCGAGGACGAGGCGCGCGACATCTTCCAGGCGCGCCGCGCGATCGAGTCCACGATCATCCGCAACGTGGTGCGCCGCGCAAACGATGCCGACCTTGCCGCCCTGCGCTCGCATCTGACGCATGAAGACGAGGTGCGTCGGGAAAACGACCGCCCCAAGGCGATCCGCGCATCGCGCGCCTTTCACATGCTTCTGGCCCGGATCGGGCGGAACACGGTGCTTGAAAAATACCTCTCGGAACTCACCATGCGCACTTCGCTCATCATCGGCCTTTACGGGACCAACAAGGCCAGTCTCTGCGCCGATGACGAACATCGGCATATCGTCGACAGCATCGCGTCGCGTGACGAGGCCCGCGCCCAGGAGCTTGTGGATCACCACTTGCGCCATATCGAGAACGAGATCGAGTTCGGCTCTCAATCCCCGCGGATCGGGCCGCTCTCGTTCATCCTGCAACCCAGCGAAGGCTGAAAACCCGCCCCCGTCCGCGCACCCCTTCAAGTGGCGGCGGACCTGGCCTGCCCCTGCGCGTCCGGCGCGGTTTCCTGCTCATGCGCAAGGCGCCCGCGCGCGGCGTTGGTATAGCCACCCGCCTTCGATGTGGACAGCCCCGCCGCGACAAGGGCCTCCGCAATCGTCACCGCGCAGGAAACCCCGTCGATCACCGGCAGCCCGAAGCGGCGCGACAGCCTGTCATTGAGATCGGCCATGCCCGCACAGCCCAGCACGATCGCATCCGCGCCATCGCGCTCCACCGCATCGCCGATCTCGGCGGCGATCAGCGCCTCGGCCCCCGCACCGTCGCTTTCAAGCTGCAGAACCGGCACATCCGTCGCCCGGATGCTGGCACAACGCCGCGACAGCCCGTAGCGCTCGAGGTTGTCGCGCAATCCCGGCAGCGAGCGCGACAGCGTAGTGACGACCGAAAAGCGGCAGGACACCATGCTGGCGGCGTGAAACGCCGCCTCGCCGATGCCGATCACCGGCCCGTCGAACATGCAGCGCAGCGCATCGACCCCGGTATCGTCGAAACAGGCCACGACAACCGCATCCACGTCGGGATGGCGCTCGGCCACCTCCAGCAGGCCATGCAGGCTGTTGGCCACATCGTGAAAGCCCTGGATGCTGGCCGGGCCGCTGCGGGGCTGGGTTGCGATGATCTGCGTGCCGGCGCGCGCGACGGCCTCGGCGGCCCTGCCGATCTTCGCCGTCATCGACGCTGTTGTGTTGGGGTTCACGACCAGTAGTTTCATGCCCTGCGCCTCCCTGCCGGATTTCGTGCGTTTCGCCACAGCCCAGATGGTTCGGCGCGCAGGTCACCCAGACCTGCATCGCTGATGGCCTGTTCGGCGGCTTGCGTCGCCTCTTGCATCACCGCGTCGGGGTCCATCGTCGCGACGGCACGCCCGCGCATGACGATGCGCCCGTCGACGATCACCGTGTCCACATCCGCCGCGTTGGCGAAATGGGTCAGCGCGTGCAGCGGCATCGTCGATGGCGTCATATGCGGCTTACGCATGTCGACCAGCACGATATCCGCCTTCTTGCCCGTCTCGAGCGAGCCGATCTCGTCCTCGAGGCCCAGCGCGCGCGCGGCGTCGATCGTCGCCATTTCCAGCACCTTGCCTTCCGGCAGGACCGAGGGATCGGCGAAATGGCGGCGGTGATAATGCATCGCCTGCGCCATGTGCCGGAACATGTCGTAACCCCGGTCCGGCGCGGCCGCATCCGAGCCAAGCGCAACGCATATGCCGCGCTCGATCATCTCGGGTGCGGGACAGCGGCCGAGGATCGACATGATCGCGCTCGGGTTATGGGCGATGGCGGCCTTGGATTGCTCCAGCGCCACGATGTCGTCCTCGGTCAGGTCGACCGAATGCGACAACAGCGCGAATGACCCCAACAGCCCCAGCGCATGGGCATAGGCGATGCTGCCCTCACGGTGGCCGTCCTGCGTGAACAGAACGCCGTGGCGCGCGCGCAGCGCGGCGACCGCCTCGCTCATGCTGCGGATTTCGTTTTCCGGCGCCGGGTCTTTTCCCGGCGGGGCATAAACGGGCATCACAAGGCAGATGCCGGTGCGCCGCTCCAGGATATCGTTGTGGCGCGCGATCAGGTCCTCGCTGACCTCAAGCTGGCGCTCAAAGCTCAGCGGCTTCGCCCCGCCGTCCGGCCCGCGATAATTCTGCGGGAAAGGCGCGCGCCCCGGTCCCACCGCCAGCATCGTGCGCAGGCCGCTTTCGCGCGTCGCCGCGCAATGCGCATCGCCGAACGCCGGATCATCAGTGCGATAAATGTCGGCACCCCCGCCCAGCAGCGTGACGCAGGTCGTGACCCCGCCCATCAAACGCTCCAGCAGCGAAAGACGCGCTTCGGCCCGCCAGAAACCGACATCTGTACCGCCCGCGTAAAGTGCCTCGCAGGCGCCGAACCAGGCCTGCACGTCGCCCGCCCCCATTGCGCGCACCAGCCCGTGTCCCGCATGCGAATGGCAGTCGATCAGGCCCGGAATGACCGCCATCCCGCGCGCGTCGATCACCTCGTCGGCGGTATCGGCCAGATGCGCCAGATCACCGTCGCGCCCGATGGCCTCGATGCGGTCGCCCTTGACCGCGATCGCCGCGTCCTCGATGACGCGCCGCTCGGGATCGAGCGTGAGCGCGGTGGCGTGGCGGATCAGAATATCGGTCATGCGAGGTCCTTCTTGATGGGATAGGTCGGCTCGAAAATCTCTTCGACCGGTGGGTGGTTCAGCGTGCGGTCGGGATATTGCGCGACCATCGCGTCGAAACGCGCCTGCGCGCCCTCGTGCAGGGCGTGGTGGTCGACGCCGGGAATGACGCCCTCCTGCATGACGAAACGCCCGTCGATCACGACGCTGCGCACGTCGCGCCCCGCGCCGTTCAGCAGCAAGGTCTGGATCGGGTCGATCACCTGCCCGATGGCCGGGTCATCCAGCCCGATCACCGTGATATCGGCGCGCGCACCCGGCTCGAGCCGCCCCAGGTCCGGCCGCCCGAGCGCATCCGCGCCGCCCAGCGTGGCAGCGTCGTAAAGATCACCTGCGCGCACCGCCTGCGCATCGCCCGCGGCCATGCGTGCCGTCATCAGCCCGATCTGCATGTTCAGGATCATGTCAGGCGGATGGGTATCCGTGCCCATGCCGATCCGCAGCCCGGCATCGCGATAGCGCGCGAAATCCCGCAGCATCGTACCGCCCCGCGCCATGACCAGCGGACAATGCGCCAGCGACGCGCCGCTCTCGGCCAGGATCTCGAGGTCGGGCGCATCATGCGCGATCCCGTTCACCCCGGCGATATAGGTCAGATGCGGCAGGATCGCGCGCTCGGACAGAAAGCCGATATCGCGCAGCCATTCGGGCGGACCCTTGCCATGCATGTCCAGAACGCTCTGATACTCGAACGCCGACTGGCAGCAATGCAGGCGCACCGGCACCGCCAAGTCACGCGACACCTGGGCGCTGCGTGTCAAGAGCGCCTCGGTGCAGGTCTCGATCCGGTCGGGCGCCAGCATGGTGCGCACCAGCCCCCCGGCGCGCCCCTCGAAAGCGGTGCAGAAACGTTCGGCCTGCTCCAGCCCCTCAAGCCCGCGCGCCTCGTCGAAATGAAACGCGATCTCGCCCGGCGCGGTGACATAGGTGTTGCCGCTGCGATAGGCCGGCCCGAGGTAAACCCGCAGGCCCAGCGCCTCGGCGGCTTCGGCGGCACCGGCGAACTCGTCCCATGTCTCGCCCCATTCACGATAGAAAAGCGAAGCGATCGGCAAGGCCGTGGTGATACCGTTGCGAATGAGGCGCGTGAAGCCATAGTGCTTCTGCCAGACCAGGTCCTCGGGCGCATACATCTCGCGCGGACCGGCCTCCATGTAACTTTGCGGCCAGACGCGCCCCTTCTTCCAGGCGGGCTGGTTGTCGAAACCCAGCACGGTGGTATCCAGATCGCCCAGCGCATCCAGATCCACGAAGCCCGGCCCGATCAGCGCCCTGCCGCAATCATGCCGCTCGGCCACCTCTCCCTCGAAACGATGCCCGACATAGATGACCGCGCCATCCTCGAACACCAGCTCGCCATCGGGGATCAGCACATGGCGGCCATTCTCATGGCCGACCACCCACGCCGCCCGCATCAGGATACGGCCCTTCTCTCGGTGCTGTCCCATCACGGTGCCTCTCTCAGCGCCCGGCCGTCGCGGGCAACGACGCGCCCCGCCTTCAGTACCAGCTTCCGCGCCGGGCGTGCGGCGACCGCATGAGTCACGCTCTCGGCCTCGACCAACACCAGGTCGGCGCGACATCCCTCTTCGATGCCGTAACCGTCAAGCTCCATCACCCGCGCGCCGCCCCAGGAACAGCACCACAGTGCATGCTCCACGTCACGGTCGGCCCGCAGGTTGTTGCGCAGCCCCAGCAGCATCGCGCGCTCCAGCATGTCGCCATTTCCGTAAGGGCCCCATGTATCGCGGATCCCGTCCGACCCCGCGCAAAGCACGACACCCGCCGCGCGCAGATCCTCGGCCAAAGGCACCGGGCGCGACGGCGTTGCAACCGTGGCGACGTGAATCTGCGCATCGGCCAGTTCGCCCACCAACGCGCGTGCCCGGTCACGGTCAGGCATACCCAGACAAAAGGCATGGCTGATCGTGACCTTGCCCTGCATGGCATGGGCACGCGTGCGCTCGATGATCATCTCCATGCTGAAGGCGCCCAGCTCACCAGGCTCGTGCAGATGGATGTCGATGGGCTTGCCATGTTTCTCGGCCAGCGCAAAAACCGCATCCAGCTGCCCCTTGGGGTCCGCGTCAATCCCGCAGGGGTCGAGCCCGCCGACCACATCCGCCGGGCCGCGCAGGGCCTCGTCCAGCAATTCCAGCGTGCCGGGGCGCGACATCAGCCCCGATTGCGGAAAGGCGACGATCTCGATATCGACCTGGTCCGCCAGTGCCGCGCGGGTCGCCGCGACGCCCTCGATCCCGGCAAGCCCCACCTCGGTATCCACGTCCACATGGCTGCGAATGGCGGTCGACCCATGCCCCAGCGACAACAGCGCCTGGCGCATCGACTGGCGATGCGGTTCAATATCCCATTCGCGCCGCAACCGGCGCTCGGTGTCGATCTTGTCGCGCAGCGCCGGGCCGGCCTGATGTTCGCGCCAGCCCATGCCCCACAGGGTCTTGTCCAGATGGGTATGCGCCTCGACCAGCCCCGGGAGCAGGATCGCGCCGCCGCAATCCTCCTCAGGCAGACCGTCCTCGGCGGGCAGGCCGGGGGCGATGCGCGCGATGCGCCCGTCCCGGATCAGCATATCGGTGGCGTCAGCGCCGAACGGGCGCAGGTTTCGCAGCAGGATATCGTTGCTCATGCCGGCCTCTTGGTCTGATCTTTGCCCGCAAGCGCCTCGCTCGGGGTCAGCACGAACTGCCGGTCCGAAACGATGTAATTATCCGCATGAAGCCGGGCCACCGGCTGATAGACATCCTCACGCACATAGCGCCCGGCCTCGTCAAGGCAGGTCTCGCGCACATGCATCTGCACCACCTCGCCCAGCACGATCGCGCGGCGCGGATAATCGATGATCTGCGACACGCGGCATTCCATGGAAGCGGGCGCCTCGCGCACCCTCGGCGGCGCGACCTTCAGCGACGGCGCATGGTTCATCCCGGTCAGCGCCACCTCGTCCACATCGTCGGGGAAATTGATGCCGCAATCCACCATCTGCTGCGCGATGGCCATGTCACACAGGTTGACCACGAACTCGCTCGACCGCCGGATATTGCGCATCGTCTCCTTTTCGACCCCGTCGGGGCGCGTCTGGATGCCCAGGATCACGATCGGCGGATCCTGCGAGAACACGTTGAAAAAGCTCATCGGCGCGGCGTTAGGCGCGCCCTCGGCACTGGCCGTCGTGACCAGCGCGATGGGGCGCGGCGCAACGAAACTGCACAGCAGGCGGTAACGGTCCTGTGGCGGCAGTTGCTCGAAATCGAACTCCATCACGCAACCCCCCGCGCCAGCTCCATCGGCGCGCGCCCCGCGGCGCCGGGGCGACCCGATGAGCCATCGGCGCCAGTCACCGCATGGCAGGCAACGCGCGTGCCGCCCTCGCGCGCCACCAGATCGGGCGATTGCGCGCGGCAGATATCACTGGCCAGCGGGCAACGCGGATTAAAGGAACAGCCCGGCGGCGGCGTGATCGGGTTGGGCACCTCGCCGGTGACGGCCACGCGATCGCGCCGCGCCATCGTGATGTCGGGCACGGTGTCCATCAGCAGCCTTGTATAGGGATGCTCGGGCGCCTCGAAGATTCGCTGCGCCGGGCCCGCCTCGACCAGGCGGCCCAGATACATGACGCCGACATAATCGGACATGAAATCCACCACCGCCAGGTCGTGACTGATGAACAGATAGGTCAGCCCCAGTTCGGCCTGCAGATCCCGCATCAGGTTCAGGACCTGCGACTGGACCGACACGTCCAGCGCCGATGTGGGCTCGTCGCAGACCAGGAAGTCGGGTTTCGACGAAATCGCCCGCGCGATCGAAATGCGCTGTCGCTGACCGCCGGAAAACTGGTGCGGGAACTTGTCGCCATCCTGCGCCGACAGGCCGACCATCTCCAGCAGGCGGCCGACCTCCCGCTGCTCCTCGGCACGGCCCGAGGTGATCGAGAAACTGCGCAGCGGCTCGGCGATGATGTCGCGCACGCGCCACCTGGGATTGAGGCTGGCATAGGGATCCTGAAAGATCATCTGGATCCGTTGCCGATACGTGCCCCGCGCCGAGGCATGCAGCCCCGTCAGGTCAGTGCCGTCAAATCGGATCTTCCCGCCCGAGGCTGCATGCAGCCCGACAACCAGCTTGGCCACGGTCGATTTCCCGCAGCCCGATTCACCCACGAGGCTGAAGGTCTTGCCGCGCGGAATGTCGATATCCAGACCGTCCACGGCCCGCAGAAAGCTCTTGCCCTTGCGCTCGATCATGCGGTTCAGCAGCGGCGGCGACAGGTCGAAGGTCTTGGACAGCCCGCGCAGCGACACCAGCGGCTCGCCCGATGCGCTTGTTGCAGCAGAGGATGTGGCGGATGTTGAAACAGCGCTCATACCGGTTCTCCCTGATAAAGGTGACAGGCGACGGCGCCGCCCTCGACCGGCACGGCGACCGGTTTCGTGCTCCTGCAGGCGTCGAACGCCTTCGGGCAGCGCGGATGAAAAGCGCATCCCGTGGGCAGGGCAGTCAGGCGCGGCATCGCGCCGTCGATCTGGGTCAGGCGCTCGGCATTGGATCCGATGCGCGGAATCGATTGCATGAGCCCCTTGGTGTAGGGGTGATGCGGCGCGCGCACGACCTTTTCCACCGGCCCGATCTCGACCACGCGGCCCGAATACATGACCGCCACCCGGTCGGCGGTTTCGGCGATCACGCCCATGTCATGGGTCACGAGGATCACCGCCGCGCCATGCTCGCGGCACATCCGCTTGAGCAGGTCCAGGATCTGCGCCTGGATCGACACGTCAAGCGCGGTCGTCGGTTCGTCGGCGATGACCAGCGACGGCTCGGCGCACAGCGCCAGCGCGATCACGACCCGTTGGCGCATCCCCCCCGAGAACTGGTGCGGATACTGGTCGATGCGCGCGTCTGGCGCCGGAATGCCGACCTCGCCCAGGAACTCGATGGCGCGGCGGCGCGCGGCCTCGCGGCTCAGGTTCATGTGGGTGCGGATCGTCTGGATCAGCTGCTGCCCCACCGTCATCAGCGGATTGAGGCTGGTCAGCGGATCCTGGAAGATCGCCCCGATCTTGCGGCCGCGCAACCGGCGCATCGCTTCCGCGGGCAGGTTGTCGATCCGCTGCCCCTCGAAACGGATCTCGCCCCGATCGATCCGCCCCGGGCGCTCCAGCAGGCCGGTGATGGCGGTGCCGGTCAGCGATTTGCCGGCACCCGATTCACCGACCATGCCCAGGATCTCGCCCGGCGCCAGGTCAAAGGTGATCCCGTCCACCGCGCGCAGCGGTCCGTGCCGCGTATCAAAGCAGATTGACAGATCGCGCACCGACAGCAGCGGGGACGTTTTTGATTGTGCGGTCATCTTGATCGCTCCTTTTCTCGGCTTCAGCGCAGCTTCGGATTGAGGGCGTCGCGCAGCCAGTCGCCCAGCAGGTTCACCGCCAGCACCAGCGCCACCAGCGTCAGCGACGGAAAGATCACCACCCACCAGATGCCGGAGAACAGATACTCGTTGCCCACCCGGATCAGCGTGCCCAGCGACGGGTTCGTCGGCGGCATCCCGACCCCGAGGAAGGACAGCGTCGCCTCGATCAGGATCGCCATCGCCAGGTTGATCGTCGCGATCACCAGGACCGGCCCCATCACGTTGGGCAGGATATGCCGGAACAGGATGGCGAGCGGGCGCCGCCCGACCAATTGCGCGGCAAACACGTATTCGCGCCCGCGCTCGACCATCGTCGAACTCCGCACGGTGCGGGCATATTGCACCCAGGTCGTCACCGTGATCGCAAAGACCAGCACGATCAGCGCGGCGCTGTCATGCATCTCGCGCGGCAGCGCGCCCCGTGCGATGCCGCTGACCAGCAGCGCCACCAGGATCGTCGGAAAGCTCAGCATCACGTCGGCGATCCGCATGAAGAACGCATCCACCATGCCGCCGAAATATCCGCTGACCAGGCCCACGACGATGCCGATCACCATCGCCAGCGCGACACTGACGAACCCTACCGCCAGCGAAATGCGCGAACCGTAAAGGATCGCCGAAAGAACATCGCGGCCCTGGTTGTCGGTCCCGAGAAGAAAGCGCGGATCGCCGCCCTCCACCCAGACCGGGGGCAATTCGCTGTCCCACAGGCTCAGCGTCGAGACATCGAAGGGATCATGCGGCGCGATCCAGGGCGCCAGCAACGCCGCCATCACGATACACAGCGTCACGATGGCCGCCGCCACGGTCACATAGGAAGTGCGGAAACGATAGAAGATGTCGCTCTTCAGGATCGCCGCGATGCGGGATTGGGGAAAGACTTCAAGGGCCATGTCAGGTCTCCTTCACGCCCGAACCGACAGGCGCGGGTCAATGGCGAAGTAGAGAAGATCGACGATCATGTTGATCGCCACGAATACCAGCGCGACAAGCACCAGGTAGGCGGACATCACCGGGATATCGGCGAAGCTGACCGCCTGGATGAACAGCAGGCCCATCCCCGGCCACTGGAACACGGTCTCGGTGATGATCGCGAAGGCGATCATCGATCCCAGCTGCAGGCCGACGATGGTGATCACCGGCATCAGCGTATTGCCCAGCGCATGGCCGAAATTCACCGCCCGGTTGGTCAGCCCGCGCGCCTTGGCGAAGCGCACGAAGTCCGAACGCAGGACCTCCATCATCTCGGCCCGCACCAGCCGCATGATCAGCGTGACCTGAAAGAGGCCCAGCATGATCGCCGGCAGGATCAGCGACTTCAGGCCGCTCACCGTCAGGAATCCGGTGCTCCACCAGCCGATCTGCACGGTCTCGCCGCGCCCGAACGAAGGCAGCCAGTTCAGCCAGACCGAGAAGATCAGGATCAGCAGGATACCGGTGACGAATGTCGGCACCGAGATCCCGATCAGCGACCCGATATTGAGGATATTGCTCAGCACCCCCTTGGGATGAAGCGCCGTGTAGATCCCGATCGGCACGCCCAGCAGCAGCGCAAAGACCGCCGCGGCCAGGACCAGTTCCAGCGTCGCGGGCAACCGCTCGGCGATCATCTCGGCCACCGGGCGCTTGTTGCGGTAGGAAATACCGAACTCACCTTTCGCGGCACCGCTCACGAAGCGGGTGAACTGAACGGTCACCGGCTGATCCAGCCCCAGGTTCTCGCGCAGCGTCTGGCGATCCTCCGCCGTTGCGTTTTCCGGCAACATGCTGTTCACCGGGTCGCCGATGAACCGGAACATCGTAAAGGCGATAAGGGCGACAGCCAGCATCACCAGGACGGACTGAAGCAAACGGCGAATGACGAACGCTACCATGATGGAACCCTCCGGGTTGGACAGGTGGACGGAAAGATGAATGGGCCCGCGCGCAACCGCCGGGCCCACCCGTCGCGGATCACTCGATGGTCGCGTACCAGAGGCGCGGCTTGTTGTCGGCGGTGATCGGAATGTTCACGCCATCGCGCACCGCCCAGGCCAGCGGCTGCTGGTGCAGCGGGATCATGGCAACCTCGTCACGCGCGATCTTGAGCGCCTCGCTCATCATCGCATTGCGCTTCTCGACGTCAAGCTCGACCGCCACCTTGTCCGTCAGCGCGTCCAGCTCGGGGTTGGAATAGCCACCGGGATTCCAGGCGCCCATGCGGTCGCCCTTGGTGTGCAACAGGGCCGACAACACGCTGTAGCTGTCCAGCATCGGCAGCGTCGCCCAGCCCACCATGAAGATATCCGCGCCCCCGGCCAGGACCTTTTCAAAATGCTTGGACGGAGTCTGGGATGTCAGCTGCGCATCGACGCCGATCCGCGCCCACATGGCGGTGATCGCCTGGCAGATTTCCTCGTCATTGACATAGCGGCTGCTGGGGCAGTCGAAACCGACCTCGAAACCATCGCCATAACCGGCCTCGCTCAGCAGCGCCTTGGCCGCTTCGGCGTCGGCGGGCGGCAGCACGTCCAGCTCCTCGCTGTAACCCGGCACCGGCGGCGCCACCAGAAGCGCCGTGTTGCGTGACATGTCGCGCATGATCTTCTTGCGGATCAGCTCCATGTCGATCGCCCGCCACAGCGCCTGGCGCACCCGCACATCCTGAAGCGGGTTCTTGTCGGTCAGGTTGGAATTGTGCAGCTTGTCGGTGTGGTTCATCCCCAGCATGATGGTGCGCAGCGCCGGCGCAACGATCACCGAGGCCCCGTCGGCACGCTCGATGCGCCCGACATCCTGAAGAGGTGCCGGGGTGATGAAGTCGAGCTCGCCCGACAGGAGCGCGGCAATGCGCGTCGCGTCCGACCCGATCGGGCTGAACTCGATCCGGGTCAGGTTGTGTTCCGGCTCATCCCACCAATCCTCGTTGACGGTCAGCACGGTGCGCGCATCGGGCTGGCGGCTTTCCAGCATGAACGGCCCGGTGCCGTTGGAATTGGCGACCGCATAGTTCTCGCGCCCGCCGCGCATGTCCGCCGGCAGCAGCGCGTCATGCTCGGCCATCCATTCCTGGTCGAGGATCAGGATGTTGGTCAGGTAGTTCAGCACGATGGGGTCCGGCCCAGACAGCACAAGATCGACCGTATACTCATCCACCTTCTCGATGGATTTCATGCCGGGAATGTTGCTCTTGACCGGCGATGTCTCATGCGCCGCCCGCTCCAGCGAGGCAACCACGTCATCGGCGGTAAAGGGATTGCCGTTGTGGAAATTGACGCCCTCGCGCAGCTTGAAGCGCAGGCGCGTCGGTTCGACGAATTCCCAGGACGTGGCCAGCGCGGGCTCGACCTCCAGATCCTGATTGTAGCGCACCAGCCCTTCATAGACATGGTTCAGGAACCCGATCGTGTTGCTCTCGGTCATCGAATGCGGGTCCATCGCCGCGATGTCGGTGGAATCGGCCATGCGCAATGTGTTCGCCCCGGCGGCGCCCGCCATAAGCGCTGCGATCGCGGTGGCGGCCAATCCGGATGTGAGACGGGATGCAAAAGTCATTGTTTTCTCCATGTTGGATATTCAGGTAGCGCGCTTCTGCGGCAGCGTTCTCAAAATCGTATCCAATTTTTGTTGACAATCAAGGGATTTTTTTACGTAATTTTGTTAACAAGAATTTGTGCCAGTTTCGCGCGTGAAATCATCGCCTTACGCGCCGGCCCTCTGTTTGCCCTGGCGCGATTGCCCTCTCCGGGACAATCGGATAACCTGCCCATTCCGCGACATTGCCGGAATCTTCCCAGACCCCGACGACCATCAGAGTGACGACTTCCATGAATGAAAAGCGCCTCGAAACGGCGGCCAGCAACGGGTCGGGAACAGTCGCCAAAGCCTTTCAGATCATTCAGTATGTCACCTCGTCGGCGCGCCACTCCGTAACCGTGTCCGAAATCGCCGAGGAACTCTCGCTGCCCCGGCCCACCGCCAACCGCCTGATCAGCAACCTGATCAAACTGGGCATGCTCAAACGCGATGGCGGCGGCACCCGCATCATCGAAGGCGACGAGCTCCTTCACATCGCCGGCGACGTGCTCGAGGGGGCCGCCTCGCGCGGACCCCGGCACGAGATCCTGAGGCAGCTTGTCATCGACACCCGCGAAACCGCCAATGTCGGCGCGGTATCCTCAGGGCAGATCGTTTATCTGGACCGGGTCGAGGCGATCTGGCCGCTGGCATTCCGCCTCGATGTGGGCAGCCGCGTGCCGCTGCATTGCTCGGCCATCGGCAAGGTTCTCCTCAGCAACATGCCCCAGGCCCAGCGCCGCAAATACCTCGATGCGATGACCCTGTCGCGGCGCACCGACAATACGATCTGCGCCCGTGACGCACTCGAGGCCGAACTCGACAACATCCGCGACACCGGCGTTGCCTTCGACAACGAAGAGTGTTTCGAAGGCGTCATCGGCATCGCCGTGCCGGTCCTGTTCAAGCAGAATCAGCACAGCATGGGCCTCGCCCTGGTCGCCCCCAGCGCCCGCCAGACCCTCGAAGGCCTCCGCGATTTCCTGCCCGCCATGAAAACCGCCGCCGCCAACCTCGCCAAGTGCTACCCGGACTGATTTCTACCGCACCGCCCTAACCACCCGAAAACAATAAAGACTCGCCCTCAAGCGGCGCGCCCGGCCATGTCGGATGTCCGAATCCTGTTGGATTGGCGAACGCCCACGATTGACATCGGATCGAATATTGATCCATTGTGGATCACATAGTGACTTATGCAGCATTTTGGGAGGAGGGTTGCATGGTTCAGAACATCCCCTTGGGACAGACCCGCCCGGCATCGGCCTTATCGGGCCGCCCGGCATGACCGGCTTCGCCAATCTCTGGCGCAACGCCGAACGCCTGGCGATGCTCTGGCTCTATGCCTTCATCGTCCTTGTCATCGTCATTGAGGTGATCCGCCGCTTCGTCTTCGACTTCTCGTCGATCTGGGGCGAAGAGGCGGCGCGCTTCGCCTTCATCTACCTCGTGTGGATCGGCGCGGCGGTCGGCGTGCGCAACCGCTCGCATATCCGCTTCACCATCCTTGCCGATATCCTGCCGCCGCGCGGCGCCACACTGCTTTCGATGATCGGCAGCCTTGCCATCATCGGCTTCGCCGCCTTCGCCTTCTACTGGTCGCTCGAGCCCATCGCCACCTCGCTGCGCTTCGGTTCGGTCTCCGAGGGGCTTCGCCTGCCCCGTGCCTGGTTCCTGGTGGCGGTGCCGATCGGCTTCACGCTCGTCCTGCTGCGCGCCCTCGGCGTGCTCTGGGCGGATGTGCGCGCCTTTCGCGCCAACCAGCCCCCGCCATCGGGCGAGAAACTGTTCGACTGAAGGGGGACACAGGCATGTTGTATCAAACCGCAGAAGCCTCGCTCGACATCGGCTGGGACGTGATCTTCCCACTGATCCTGCTGGGCGTCCTGTTCCTGCTGGCGATCCCGATCTGGGTCGCGCTCGGGATCACCGCACTCACGATGCTCTGGCTGACGGGCGCACTGCCGCTTTCGCTCCTGGGCGAAAGCCTGTTCAGTGGCGTGAACCACTACGCGCTGATCGCGATCCCGCTCTACCTGCTGACGGGCGATGCGCTGGTGCGCACCGGCCTGTCCAAGAAACTGCTGGATTTCGCCGAGGCCACAATGGGCTCGCTGCGCTCCGGCATGGGCACCTCGACGGTGCTGGGCTGCGGGTTCTTCTCCAGCATCTCTGGCTCTGACGCGGCGGGCTGCGCCGCTGTCGGGCGCATGACCTACGCGCGCCTCGTCGAAAAGGGCTACCCCACGGGCTATGCCGCTGCGCTGGTGGCGGCGGGCGCCTGCACCGGCATCCTGATCCCGCCATCGATCGCCTATATCATCATCGGCATGATCCTCGGCATCTCGGCCGCCAGCCTGTTCGTCGCGGCCATCCTGCCCGGCGTGCTGGTGCTGGTCTCGATCATGGTGACCAACATCATCCTCAACCGGATTCATGGCTACGAGAACAGCAGCGCGTCCTTTTCCCTGCGCAACTGGTTTCTGGCGCTCTGGGAGGCGAAATTCGCGCTCTCCATTCCCTTCGTGATCCTCGGCGGGATCTACTCCGGCATCTTCACCCCGACCGAGGCCGCCGCCGTCGCCGTCGCCCTGACCCTGCTGATCGGCTTCTTCAGCGGCACGCTCACCTTCGCCGACGTGCCCGAAATGCTGTGGAGCTCGGCCAAGGTGAACGGCATCATCGTGCCGATCATCGCCGTCGCCCTGCCGCTTGCGCAGGCGCTGACGCTGGTCCAGGTGCCGCAGGGCTTCGCCGACCTGATCCGCTCGATCACCGATGATCCCAACATCACGATCCTGCTCATGCTGGGTGTCTTCATCCTGGCCGGCTGCGTGATGGAGGCCACCCCGAATATCGTGATCCTCGCACCGATCATGTTCCCGCTCGCCCAGGAAATCGGCATGAACGACATCCAGTTCTGCATCTTCCTGATCACCTCGCTTGGCGTGGGCTTCATCACCCCGCCGCTCGGGCTCAACCTGTTCGTGATCTCATCGGTGACCGGCCAGCCCATCCTGTCGGTCGCCGCACGCGCGCTTCCCTATGTGCTGAGCATGCTGCTCGTCGTGCTGCTGATCGCCTTCGTGCCCGCAATATCAACATGGTGGATGTGACCCAGCGCCACGGCGCCGGGATCCGAACCACCCGCCATACCTGAAAGGAACCGCTCCATGTCGCAACCCGCCAGCAAGCCTCTTCCCGGCGCGACTGACAGCCGAAACCTCGCACCGCTCGAGATCGAGACCCCTTGCTGGACGCTCAGCGCTGATGACGACGACCTGCGCGCCGTCCCCGTGCCCGAACTGGCCGCGATGCTCGAACAGCTTTTCCTGATCCGTCATTTCGAGGAACGCCTGCTCGAACTCAGCAAGGAAGGCCTGCTGCACGGTCCCGCCCATGCCAGCATAGGACAGGAGGGCGCCGCCGTCGGCCTGATGTCGGCACTCGACTCGGCGGACAAGATCAACGGCACGCACCGGATGCACCACCAGTTCCTCGCCAAAACCCTGAACCATGCCAGGGTCGCGGGCTACAACCCGCTGGAACAGGAGGTCTCGCAACAGTCGCAGGAAGTACTGTTCTCGACCTATTCGGAAATCCTCGGCCTTTCGTCGGGCTATTGCGGCGGGCGCGGCGGCTCGATGCACCTGCGTGAACCGGGCGCGGGCGTGCTCGGCTCCAACGCCATTGTCGGCGGCAACATCCCCCACGCCGTGGGCTACGCGCTGGCCGACCGGATGCGCGGCAGCGATGCCATTTCCGTCGCCTTCTTCGGCGATGGCGCGATGCAGATGGGCACCGCCTACGAGGCGATGAACCTCGCTGCGCTCTACAAGACATCCACCGTCTTCGTCGTCGAGAACAACCTCTACGCGGTCTCGACCCACCTTTCCGAACAGACCCGCGAAACCCGGCTCAGCGCGCGGGGGCTGGCGCTTGGCGTTCCATCGATCACCTTCGACGGCATGGATGTCATCGCCGCGCGCCGCGCGATGGAAATCGCCCGCTCCCTCATGGCCGAAACGCCGGGGCCGGTGCTGCTCGAGGCGCGCACCTATCGCCACCTCCACCAGTCCGGCCCGCTCCGGGGCAGCGCCTTCGGCTATCGCGACAAGGACGAGGAAGACGCCTGGCTCGAACGCGACCCGACCCGCACCTTCCCGGCCCGGCTTGAACGGCTGGGCATACTCGACGCCGCCGACACCGACCGGCTGCGCACCCGCGCGCAAGGCGCCGTGGATGCGGTGCTCGACCGGCTGATCGAAGGCAGCGGCGACTCCCGCCGCCTCCTGCCCAGCCTCTGGCCCGATCCGGCCACCGTGGAATTCGGCATCCGGGGCGATCTCTCGGAACTGAAGGACCGCCGCCAGCAGGAAGAATCCGACCTCGCCGAAACCGACAGCCGCGAGGCCCGCTTTCAGGACGTGATCTCGGAATCGATGCTTCTCAACATGGAGCGTTTCGACAATCTCTTCATCATGGGCGAAGACGTTCACCGCCTGCGCGGCGGCACCGCCGGCGCAACGCGCGGCATCGGCGAGCGCTTCCCGGACCGCCTGCTCGGCACACCGATCTGCGAAAACGGCTTTACCGGGGTGGCGCTCGGGGCGGCACTCAACGGGATGCGCCCCGTGGTCGAGATCATGTATCCCGATTTCGCGCTGGTCGCCGCCGACCAGCTTTTCAACCAGATCGCCAAGGTGCGGCACATGTTCGGCGGCGGCTTCCCGGTTCCGGTCGTAGTGCGCAGCCGCGTCACCCAAGGCACCGGCTACGGCTCGCAGCATTCGATGGACGCCGCCGGGCTTTTCACGCTCTATCCGGGCTGGCGCGTTGTCGCCGCCTCGACGCCGCATGACTATATCGGCCTACTCAATGCCGCCGTGGCCTGTGACGATCCGGTTCTGGTGCTGGAATATCACCAGCTGTTCTCCAAGAAGGGGCGCGTGCCGGCCAGCAACTGGGATTATATCGTGCCTTTCGGCAAGGCCCGCGTCGCGCGGCAGGGGCGTGATGCCACGATCCTCACCTATGGGCCGATGGTGGATATCTGCTGCGAGGTCGCCGACAGCACCGGGCTTGATGCCGAGGTGATCGACCTGCGCACGCTCGATCCGCTCGGGCTCGACTGGGACACGATCGAAACCAGCCTGCGCAAGACCAACGCGCTCCTGATGGTGGAACAGACCACGCGCGGCACCTCGATCGGCTCACGCATCGTCAACGACGCGCAGCGGCGGCTGTTCAACCTGCTCGACTACGAGATCCTGCATGTGACCGGCACCGAATCCTCGGCTGTGGTCTCTAAGGTCCTCGAAGAGGCCGCCTTCGCGCGCGCAAGCGACGTCGAAGCGGCACTGCGCCAGGTCATCGGCGATCGCAATCTCAACCGCACGGAGGTCATGAAATGAGCGTCTCGGATCTTGTGAAACGCGTCCACCACACCGCCATCTGCGTTCAGGATTTCGACGCGATGCGCGGGTTCCTGGTGGATTTCCTCGGTTTCGCCATCGACGGAGAGATCCCCGAACGCAGCGAGGCCGAACTCTCCGCCGTGGTCGGCCTGCCCGATGTCAGCCTGCGCTGGGGGCTTTACCGCTGCGGCGACCACCGGGTCGAACTGTTCCATTATTTCAGACCCGAGGGGAAATCCCTGCCCCCCGCGCAATGCGACACCGGCTTCACCCATCTCGCCTTCGAGGTCAGCGACGTGCACGAAGCCCATGAACGCTCCATCGCGGCGGGCTACCGGCCCAACTCTGAACCCCAGTCCATGCGCGGCGGCGTCAGCCAGGTGTTCTACCTGCAAGGCCCCGAGGGCCTCGTGGTCGAGTTCATGCAGTTCCGCGCCGAGGCCCCGGCATGACCCGGCCCGCCCCGATCCCCGACGTTCCCGCCCGCACCGTTGCATTCATCGGTCTCGGTACGATGGGCAGCGGCATGGCCGCGCGGCTGGTCGCGGCAGGCCATGACGTGCGCGGCCACGACATCGATCCCGGCCGCCTGCAATCCTTTGCCGCCACCGGCGGCAAACCTTGCGACAGCGTCGCCGAAGCCTGCGCGGGCGCACAGATCATCATGACGATCCTGCCCCGCGACGAACATGTCAAAGCTGTCTGCCTCGGGCCGGGCGGCATCGCCGAAAGCGCCGCCAAGGGCACGCTGCTCCTCGAGATGAGCACCATCCTCCCCGACACCAGCATCGCCCTGCACGACGCCCTTTCGGACGCCGGGCTGCGGGTGCTCGACGCCCCCGTCGGGCGCACCCCGAAAGACGCCGCACAAGGCACGCTCCTTGTCATGGCAGGCGGCACACGCGAGGATTTCGATGCCGCCCAGCCGGTGATCCTGCCGATCTCGGACAAGGCCGTGCATCTTGGCCCCAAGGGCTCCGGCATCCGCATGAAGATCGTCAACAATTACATGGCTATGGTCGGCATGGTGATGACCGCCGAAACCCTGGCGATGGCACGCCGCGCCGGTATCGACAGCATGGCGGCGACGGATGTGCTGCAAAGCACCACCGCCGGGCGCGGCCAGATCAACGTCAATTTCCCCGCCAAGGTGCTCAGCGGCGACACCACGCCCGATTTCCCGCTCTCGATGGGCGAAAAGGACATCTCGCTGGGGCTGGCCCTGGCGCAACAGCTCGGCGTGCCGCTCTCGCTTGGCGCACCCGCACGCGATCTCTTCGCGCTCGCCGGTCCGATGCATATGGGCGATCTCGACTGCACCGCCATGCTGCTGCTGATCGAGGAACTGGCCAAGACCGCCCCCGCCGACCCGGAGGAGGAATCGCCATGACCGCCCCCGCGCGCACCCGGCGAACCCTGTCCCACCGCCTCACCGGGCTGGTGGCGCTGCTGCTCTTCGCGATCTTCTCGGGCAGCATCATCCTCGCCAAGGCCGCGATGATGGGCGGCTTCACCGCCCCCCGGCTCCCGGCCCAGACCGAATTCCTGCTGCTGCTCGCCAGCACGTTCCTGGCGATCGTCTTCCTGATCGGGGAAGAGACGCGGAAAAAACAACAATCCCGGCACTCACCAGACCGGACAAATGAATTTCAACCAGAGGAGGAGAGACAATGACCACCCCCAACAACCCGATGGAAGCCCCCAGCTCCGAAGACCGGCGCAACTTCCTGAAACTTGCCAGCACCGCGGGCTTTACCGTCGCCGTCGCGGCGGTGGGCGCGGGCACGCTCGGCGTTCCGGCAGCCGAGGCGCAGACCAGCGCCGAAGAGGCCGAACGCGAGGCCGCCGCCGATCACGTCATGACCATCGCCACCGCCTATCGCCTTGGCACCACCCGCACCTTCCCGGTGATGCAGCTGCATCTCAAGGAAAACATCCAGAACGCCTCGCGCGGCAAGGTCTATGTGCGCCTTGTGCCCAACGGATCGCTTGGCGCAGGGGCCGAACTGGCCGAAAAGGTCCAGAATGGCACGATCCAGGCCGCTCAGCACTCGATGGCCAATTTCGCGCCCTTCGCCTCGGCGGTGGATATCATCAACCTGCCCTTCTGGTGCGGCGACAACCAGAAATTCGTCAACCTCGTCACCTCGGATATCTGGAAATCCGAAGTCGACGCACGGGTCGCCCAAAGCGGGTTCAAGGTGCTGCTCTACCAGCCGGTCGATCCGCGCACCGTCAGCGTCCGGCGCGGGCTGCGCGACGGGCCGGTCAAGACGCCCGAGGACATCCGCGGGATCAAGTTCCGCGTGCCTGGCTCCAAGATCCTGGCCCAGACCTACAGCCTGCTGGGCGCCAACCCGACGCCGATCGCCTGGGGCGAAACCCCCTCGGCACTGCGCCAGGGCGTGGCCGACGCGCTTGACCCCAACGTGATGGGGCTCAACCTCTTCGGCTTCAAGGACATCGTCTCGCATGTCACCTTCACGCGCACGGTGCCCGATGGCGGGGTCTATTCCTGCAACGCCGAATGGTTCGATGCGCTCGACAGCGACACCCGCGAGGCGGTGGAATGGGGTGCGCGCATCACCTTCCTGCAAAACCTCTCGCAGGTGCCATCCTCGCGGAACTTCGCGATGAACGAAATGGCCGCCGCCGGTGTCCAGTTCTACTCGCCCACCGAAGACGAGATGGCCCAATGGGTCGAAGCCGCTGGCGCCCAGCGCCCGGAATGGGACGACGTCAAGAAGGACCTGGTCGGCTCCATCGACACCTTCGAGAAGCTGCGCGAAGCGGCGGAAACCGACAGCGGCCTCTACGTCCACGACGCCTGATCCCTCACCGCCCCCGGCGCAGCCTGTCGGGGGCGGCTCACCCTGCCGCACGAACAGCACCACTTCACGAAAAGGTCACGCATGCCCAATCAAGTCACGATGCCGCGTCTCGACAAGGACATGGAAGAAGGCCGCATCGCAACATGGCACCGCGCCGAAGGCGACAAGATCGCCAAGGGCGATGTGCTGTTCGAGATCGAGACCGACAAGGCCGCCGTCGAGGTGGAAGCCGAACATGACGGGCACCTGCACCACATCGCCTTTCCGAGCGGCGAAAGCGCCCCCGTCGACAGCGTGGTCGCCTGGATCTACGCCGCCGATGAAGAGGTCGGGTCGCCGCCCGAAGTTCCGGCGCCTGCGCCCGCCAGCGCCGCACCGGACGAATCCACCCCCTCCGCGCAAAAGCCCGCCCCACAGGCGCGCGCACCGCGCGAACCCGCCCCCCGTCCCGCCAGCGCCGCCGCCCCGTCGGGCGGCCGCGTTCTCGCCACTCCCGCCGCCCGCGCCGAGGCCGAGTCCCGTGGCCTCCCGCTCGAGGGCATGACCGGCACCGGCCCTGCCGCGCGCATCCAGAAATCGGATGTCCTCGCCGCCGCCGACGCGACGGCCCCGGACTCCGCCGCACCGCCGCTGCAACCCGAAAACCCACCCGGACCGCTCTCGGTGCTTTCCACGGGCGGTGGCGATCGCCTGCCGATGGTGATGATCCACGGCCTTCTTGCCGACGCATCCGGCTGGGACAAGCTCGCAAAGCCGCTTGGCCGCGATCGCCCGGTTCACCGGATCGAGCTCCCCTGTCATGGCCGCTCGCCACTGGGCCGGGTCGCGGATTTCGCCGATCTCGTGCGATACCTGCGCCATGCCTTCGATGGCATCGACACCGAACGCTGCCACCTTGTCGGCCATTCCCTTGGCGGTGCGCTGGCGCTCGCGCTTGCCGATACGCGCCCGCGCCGCATCGCGTCGCTGACCCTGATCGCGCCTGCGGGACTTGGCCCCGAGATCAACGGCGACGCCGTCGCGGGCATGTGCCGCGCCACCCGCGCCGACAGTCTCGGTCCCTGGATGAAACGCCTGACCGCTGATCCCGACGCGATCGGCTGGTCCTATGTGAAGGCCGCCGCGGCGGGGCGGCGCGACCCCGCCCTGCGCGCGGCGCAATCGGCGCTGGCGGATGCGCTGTTCCCCGACGGAGTTCAGGCCTTCGACATGCGCGCCGCCCTTGAGCGGCTGGACATGCCGACGCGCATCATCTGGGGGCGTGAAGACCACATGATCCCCTGGCGCCACGCGCTTCACGCGCCGGGTCACGTGGCGCTCAACCTCTTTCGGGCTGTCGGCCACATGCCTCATTATGAGATACCGGAACAGATCGAACCGCTGCTGGCACAGTTGCCCTGAACGCGCGACGATGCCGGACGGACCTCACAGAATTCAAAGGACATGACCCATGGAGAACAGAGTAGCCCTCATATCCGGCGCCAGCGGCGGCATCGGCGCCTGCATCGCGCAACTGCTCACGCAACGCGGCTGGTCGCTCTCGCTGGGCGCCCGCGACCCTGACGCCCTGGCGCAACGCTTTCCCGATGCCCATGTGGTCCGCCATGACGCGACCGCCTGCGACGAAGCGGAATGGGTCGCCGCCGCCCGCGCCCGTTTCGGCCGGATCGACGCGGTGATCTGCTCGGCTGGGGTCACCTCGCCGCACGACGTGATCGAGATCGAGGACGACGCATTGGAACGCATGTGGGAGATCAACGTGAAATCCCCCCGCCGCCTCGCGCGTGCGGCCTGGCCCGATCTTTGCGCCAGCGGGCAGGGCCGCGTCATCCTGCTGGTATCCCTGTCGGGCAAGCGTGTCCGCTCCGCCGCCAGCGCCTCTTACGCCGTGACCAAACACGCCGCCCTCGCCCTCAGCCACGGACTGCGCCGCAAGGGCTGGGAGGATGGCGTGCGCGCGACCGCGATCTGTCCGGGGCGCGTCCGCACCAACATGACCAGCGGCGTCACCGGCATCGCCCCCGAGAACATGACCCAGCCCGAGAACGTGGCCGAGATGGTCGGGCTCGCGCTCGACATGCCCAACACGGCGTCGCTGGCGGAAATGATGGTGAACTGCGATCCCGAGGACCAGTATTGACCATGCAGCGCGGTGCAAAGTTGCCGATCCGCTGATCCCAACCGGCATTCCGGACCCGGAACGCGGGCGCAAGGCACTCTGATTGCCGCGATTGTCGGGCGCCAGCTACGCGCGCGGCACCCCCGTCACGTGGTGCCTTGCCCGCGTCCTCATGACTCGGATGCCGTATCGGTCAGGTAACTCTGGACCTCTTCACCATCTTCAAGCCCGGGTTGCGTCTCGCCCTGGAGGTCTTCGGGCACTGTCCATCCCGGCTCGATTCCGGTCATGTCAGGCAGTTCATGCGCGATCCCCTTGTGGCAATCGATGCAGGTTCTGTCGCCCGACAGCAGGTACTCCGTGTGGATCTGCGCCGCGCGCGGTGACTGACGGCTGAGGTCCATGGCGGTTTCGGTATGACAGTTACGGCATTCCAGACTGTCATTGGCCTGCAACCGCGACCATTCCCGCTTGGCCATGACAAGCCGGTGATCGAGGAACTTCTCGCGCGTGCTGATCGTGCCGAAGATATGTCCCCAGACCTCCTTCGAGGCCTGCATCTTGCGGGCGATCTTGTCGGTCCACTCATGCGGAACATGACAATCCGGGCATCCGGCGCGGACACCCGACCGGTTGGAGAAATGCACGGTGCGCGACAGCTCCTCATAGACGTTGGCTTCCATCTCGTGACACGAGATGCAGAATTTCTCGGTGTTGGTGTATTCCAGCGCCGTGTTGAACGCGCCCCAGAAGACGACACCGCCGACAAAGCCGCCCAGCGTCAGGAAACCGAGGCCAAGCGTCCCGGCCGGTGTCCACAAGACCCGCCAGAACCAGCGGAAAGGTTTCAGGATCCCGCGCATGTCAATCGCTCCCGGCGGCGTTGACACCCATTTCGGACATGTCCGTGAAACTGTTTCCGATCAGTGGCGCGGTGTCGGCCTGCGGCACATGGCACTGCGTACAGAAATACCGGCGCGGCGACACATCGGCCAGCATCTGCGTCTCGCGGGTCATGTAGTGGGTGATCGAGATCATCGGCGCACCCGAGCCTTCGGTATGTTCGCGCCTGTGGCACGACATGCAGCGGTTGGCATTGACCGAAAGCTGATACCCTTCAATCGAATGCGGGATCACCGGCGGCTGTTCGGGATAGGCGCGCATCTGGCGGACATCGTCGGTGACATACTGCTTCAGCGGCTCGGCCGGGCTAGACACCATCGGATCGGGCGACGGTCCCGAAAGCTCGGGAACGCCCTGGGCGAACACGAAGCTGGCGACAAGGCAGGCGGCGAAAATCGCGGTCAGACGAAACTGTGTCATCATACCGGCTCCACGCGCACGGCGCATTTCTTGAAATCCGTCTGCTTCGAGATCGGATCGGTGGCGTCCAGCGTCACCTTGTTGATAAGCTGACTGGCGTCGAACCAGGGCACGAAGATTACGCCCGTGGGCATCCGGTTGCGGCCCCGTGTTTCAACCCGGCTGCGGATCTCGCCGCGACGCGAGATGACCCGCACCTCCATGCCCTGGTTCAGACCGCGTTCACGGGCATCGACCGCGTTCATGAACACCTTGGCGCCGGGGAATGCCTTGTAAAGTTCGGGCACGCGCATCGTCATCGACCCGGAATGCCAGTGTTCCAGAACACGCCCTGTCACCAGCCACATATCGAACGCATCGTCCGGGCTTTCCGCCGGCGGCTCGTAAGGGACCGCAAGGATGACGGCCCGCCCGTCCGGCTTGCCGTAGAACTCCACGCCCTTCCCGTCGGCCACGTAGGGATCATACCCCTCGCGGAACCGCCATTTCGTCTCCTTCCCATCGACGACGGGCCAGCGCAATCCTCGCACATCGTCGCTCTGATAGGTGTCGTAAGGGGCCAGGTCGTGACCATGCCCGCGCCCGAAGGCGGCATATTCCTCGAACAGGCCCTTCTGGATATAAAAGCCGAAATCCTGTGCCTCGTGGTTGGCGTATTCCTCGGGCATGTCATCAAGCGGATAGGCATCGACCTTGCCGTTGGCGAAGACCACGTCAAAGATCGTGCGCCCGCGGTATTCCGGGTTGGCCGCCAGGATGTCCTCGGGCCAGACCTCGTCCGTGGTGAATCGCTTGGAGAACTCCGCCAGCTGCCACAAATCGGAACGCGCCTCGCCCGGCGCGTCCACCAGCTGGTGCCAGGCATGGGTGCGCCGCTCGGCATTGCCATAGACGCCCTCCTTCTCGACCCACATGGCCGCGGGCAGAACGATATCGGCCGCCATCGCCGTCACGGTCGGATAGGCATCGGACACCACGATCATGTTGTCGGGGTTGCGATAGCCCTGGTAGGTCTCGTTCTGCGCATTCGGCGCGGCCTGCAGGTTGTTGTTCACCTGTATCCAGTAGAAGTTGAGAACCCCGTCCTTGAGCATCCGGTCCTGCTGCACGGCGTGGAACCCCGGCTTCGTGTTCAGCAGGCCACGCGGCAGCTTCCATATATCCTCGGCGTGTTCGACGTGCTCGGGATTGGTCACGACCATGTCGGCCGGCAGCCGATGCGCAAAGGTGCCTACCTCCCGCGCCGTGCCACAGGCCGAGGGCTGGCCGGTCAGCGAAAACGGCGAGTTGCCAGGCTCGGAAATCTTACCCGTCAGCAGGTGGATGTTATAGACCATCTGGTTTGCCCAGACCCCGCGCACATGCTGGTTGAACCCCATCGTCCAGAGCGACATCACCTTGGTGTCCGGGTCGGCATAGAGCTCCGCAAGCTCTTCGAGAAATCCGGGCTCCACCCCCGAAAGTTCGCTGACATACTCCAGCGTATAGTTCGCGACATGCTGCTTGAACGCCTCGAAATCGGACGGCTCCATCAGGCCGGCATTGCCGGCACCCTGCGCCGCCACTTGCAGCGGGTGATCGTCGCGCAGACCATATCCGATATCCGTCTCGCCCTTCATGAACGTCGTGTGCTTCGACACGAACTCCTCGTTCACGCGGCCGGTCTGGATGATGTGATTGGCGATGTAGTTGAGGATCGCCAGATCGGTGCCCGGTTTGAACACCATCGGAATGTCCGCAAGGTCCATCGACCGGTGCGTGAAGGTCGACAGCACCGCACATTTCACGCCCGGCGTGCCAAGCCTGCGATCAGCCAGCCGGGTCCACAGGATCGGGTGCATCTCGGCCATGTTCGAACCCCACAGCACGAAGGCGTCGGCATGCTCGAAATCGTCATAGCACCCCATCGGTTCGTCGATGCCGAAGGTCCGCATGAAGGCCGCCGCCGCGGACGCCATGCAATGACGCGCGTTCGGGTCCAGGTTGTTCGAGCGGAACCCGGCCCGCATCAGCTTCGACGCCGCATAGCCCTCCATCACCGTCCACTGCCCCGAGCCGAACATCCCGATGCTCTCCGGTCCC
>Ga0209344_10001362_pt1 | contig 32279 bp, 30 predicted proteins | sample Cruoilmetagenom6_FD_187293 | JGI IMG/M metagenome (GOLD analysis project Ga0209344, IMG submission 187293) | Oil polluted marine microbial communities from Coal Oil Point, Santa Barbara, California, USA - Santa Barbara Oil Seep Sample 6 (SPAdes)... | ecosystem: Environmental > Aquatic > Marine...
GCCAAAGCGGATCATAATGGGCGTCGAGGAACTGGACCGCGCGTTCGGCGGCGGCCTCGTCCCCTCCTCCGCCACATTGATCGGCGGCGACCCCGGCATCGGCAAATCGACACTGCTGCTGCAGGTAGCCGCGCGCCTTGCCCGCAACGGCCTGAAATCTGTCTATGTCTCCGGCGAGGAAGCGGCCGCACAGATACAGGAACGGGCCGTGCGCCTGAAGGTCGCCGACAGCCCGGTCCAGCTGGCGACCGAAACCGACCTGCGCAAGATCCTGTCTGCCCTCAAGGCCGCCGAGCCGGACTTTGTTGTCATCGATTCGATCCAGACCATGTGGTCCGACAGTATCGAGGCCGCCCCCGGCTCGGTCAGCCAGGTTCGCGCCTGCGCACAGGAGCTGACTCGCTGGGCCAAGAAATCGGGTGCGGCGCTTGTCCTCGTCGGGCACGTCACCAAGGAAGGCAACATTGCCGGCCCGCGCGTTGTCGAACACATGGTCGACACTGTCTTCTATTTCGAAGGTGAGCGCGGCCACCAGTTCCGCATCCTGCGCGCCGTGAAGAACCGATTCGGCCCGACTGACGAAATCGGCATTTTCGAAATGCACCAATACGGGCTTGCCCCAGCCAAGGAGCCTTCGGCCCTGTTCCTGTCGGCAGACGGGGAAGCCGCTGGCGGCGCCGCCGTGTTCGCCGCCATGGAAGGCTCGCGCCCGGTTCTCGCCGAAGTACAGGCCCTGGTTGCCAAGAGCGCCTATGGCACACCCCGGCGCAGCGTGATTGGCTGGGATGCGGGTCGCCTGTCCATGTTGCTGGCGGTGCTCGAAGCGCGCTGCGGCGTCGGCTTTGCAGGCATGGATGTCTACCTCACCGTCGCGGGCGGCTATCGCATCGGTGAACCAGCCGGCGATCTTGCCGCCGCTGCCGCATTGCTGACCTCGCTTTCTGACGCCGCCGCGCCGGAACGATCCGTATTCTTTGGCGAAGTCTCCCTCTCCGGCGCCGTCCGCCCTGTGGCGCGGATCGAGCAGCGGCTCAAGGAAGCAGCCCGCCTGGGTTTCGTGCACGCTTACGTGCCGGAAGGCAGCCCAAGTTCAGTCGATGGCTTGACGATCACCCCGATTAAGAGGCTTATCCAGCTCGTTGAGTTGCTTGCCCCGGACGCCCTGAATGCTTGATTCTGTTACAGCTTTCGACGCCATCGCGGTGGCCGTTATCGTCATCTCCGCCATTATGGCTTTCGCGCGCGGATTCCTTCGGGAAGTGGCGACCATGGGGGCCTTCATCGGCGCGGTCACCGCCGCGTTCTTTGCCCGGAAATTCTTCAGAAACGATCTCGGCGCCATGCTGCCTGATAGCATTTCGCAACTTGATCTTGTCATATTCACTTTGCCGACAGCAGATGCCTTGCTGATCATTTCCGCCTTCGTCGGCGCTTATGTTCTGATTGCCTGGTTGGGCCAGCTCCTGTCGAAAAATATCCAGGGCGCGGACGGTATCGGCATGTTCGACCATTTCGCCGGTCTGGCATTCGGTGTTGCTCGCGGTTTTGTGGCCCTCGTTTTCTTTGTCGTCCTTCTGCACCTGGCGCTTGATGAAAGCCGGGTCCCCGGATTCATCCAGAACGCGGCCTGCTATCCTGTCCTCAGCGATGTTGCCGATTATGTGAACGAGAATGCCACAAAAGTCGGGCAGGAAGTGCAAACGTCCCTTCCCTCGAAGGCAGAAACAAGCCAATAGGGCGTCACGAACCTGTCACGCACAAAGGAGGCTCCGGTCTCATATGGTCCTGTTCGATCATGACGATGACAAACCGCGCGAAGAATGCGGTGTTTTCGGAATTTACGGCAATAACGAAGCCAGCCTTTACACCGCGCTCGGGCTGCACGCCCTACAGCATCGCGGCCAGGAAGCCTGCGGCATCACCACGTATGATGGCAAACGGTTCCCGTCCGAGCGCCATATGGGCCTTGTCGGCGATCATTTCGGCGGTGACCTGCGCACCCGCCTGCCCGGCTATGCCGCAATCGGCCACAATCGCTACTCGACCCAGGGCCGGCCGATGCTGCGCAACATCCAGCCGATCTTTGCCGACCTGTCCTTCGGCGGCTTTGCGGTCGCCCATAATGGCAACCTGACCAATTCCCGCGAATTGCGCCACCAACTGGTTCGCGATGGTGCGATCTTCCAGTCGACGATGGACACCGAAGTCATCCTCCACCTTGTCGCACGCAGCCCCAAGCCGCGTTTCCTGGACCGCCTCGTCGATGCCATACAGCAGATCGAGGGCGGCTATGCTCTGGTTGGCCTGACCGGCAAGAAACTGATCGGCGCACGCGACCCTGTCGGCCTGCGCCCGCTGGTCATCGGCAAGCTGGGTGAAGCCTATGTCCTCGCATCGGAAACCTGCGCCCTCGACATAATCGGCGCCGAATTCGTGCGCGAAGTCGAGAATGGCGAACTGGTGGTCATCACCGATGACGGGATTGAATCGATCCGCGCCTTCCCACCACGCGCCTGCAGCCCGTGCGCCTTCGAATATGTCTATTTCGCCCGCCCGGACAGTGTCGTTCAAGGGCGGTCGGTGTATGACGTACGCCGCCGCATGGGCCACCAGCTGGCCGCTGAGACGCCCGCCGATGCCGACGTGATCGTGCCGGTTCCCGATAGCGGCGTGCCGGCCGCGCTCGGGTATTCGGAAGCCTCCGGCATCCCGTTCGGCATGGGCATCATCCGCAACCACTATGTCGGGCGGACCTTCATCCAGCCGACACAGGTCGGACGTCAGGCGGCGATTTCGAAGAAGCACAGCCCGAACCGTTCCGTCCTGGAAGGCAAGCGGGTCATCCTCGTCGACGATTCGATCGTGCGGGGCAACACGTCGAAAAAGATCGTCCAGATGGTGCGCGAAGCGGGTGCGAAGGAAATTCACCTCCGCTCGGCCAGCCCGCCTATCGTGAACCCGGATTTCTACGGCATCGACATGGCGGCCAAATCCGAACTCTTCGCGGCGATCCACACGCACGAGGAAATGGTACGCGAACTCAAGGTCGACAGTCTCGGCTTCCTGTCTGTGCCTGGCCTCTACAAGTCAATCGGCGAGCCGGTCCGCAATGCCATGCAGCCGCAATTCGCCGACCATTGCTTTACCGGCGACTACCCGACCCCTCTGGTCGATCATCAGCACGACGAATCCGACAAGGAGCGCCAGCTCTCCCTGCTGGACGACACGTAGGCGCTGCGATAGACGCGCGTCATGACCGACCAACCCAGACTTGTACTCGTGACCGGCGCCTCGCGCGGGATCGGCCGCGCCGCAGCGCTCCACCTCGCCCGTCAGGGCGATATCGTGATTGCGGTTGCCCGCTCAAAGGCGGCGCTCGAAAAGCTCGACGATGAAATCCGCGCCCTCGGCAGTGAAGCCGTGCTCGTGCCGATGGACCTGAAGGATGCCAAGGGCATTGAAACGCTCGGCAAGGTGATCGGCGAGAAATTCGGCCGGCTCGACGGCTTTGTCGCCAATGCCGGCGTGCTCGGCGCATTAGGCCCGCTGGAAAGCTGCGGACCACGCAGCTTCGAGGAGACGATCGAGGTCAACCTGACCGCCAACTGGCGCCTGATCCGCGCACTGGCGCCATGGCTGCATCAGTCGCCCGCGCCGCGCGCCGTGTTCGTCACCTCCAGCGTGGCGGCCAATCCCCAAGCATTCTGGGGGCCCTACCAGGCCTCCAAGGCCGGGCTTGAAGCCATGGTCATGGGCTGGGCCGACGAGACCGAGAAAATGGCCCTGCGCGCCAATATCTTCGATCCCGGCGGCACACGCACCGACATGCGTGCCGCCGCCAAGCCAGGTGAAGACCCGATGACCCTGCCGACCGCAGACCTTGTCGCAGCTGAACTCGTGAAGATCGTCTCGGTGGATGAGACACGCACAGGCCAGCGCATCCGCTACCGCGACCTGCATCCGGCGAATGGCTGAGCCGGAGACGCTCACGCAACCGTTTCTTGTCCGGTCGGCACGGCGTCCCGCATCCCTGACGCACTCAGATCGCGAAGTGCTTCGACAGCTTTAACCCCTGTCCCTGATAATTTGATCCGGAACCACCATAGAGTCCTGAAGGTTTAGCTGCCATGGGCTCGTAGATCAGTTTGGCAACCGGCTGGCCGTGCTCGAGGATGAAGGGAACATCACGTGAGCGCACTTCCAGGACAGCCCGGCTCCCACCCTTGTTGGTGCCGAACCCCGGATCGAAGAAGCCGGCATAATGCGCCCGGAATTCGCCCAGCTCCGGCGCAATCGGGGCCATTTCAGCTGCCTCAAGCGCCGCGACTTTTACCGTTTCGCGACTGACGAGGATGTAGAAGTCCTCCGGATTCAGGACGATGCGGCCGTGGCGCGGGAAGACCGGTTCCCAGAACTGGCCGGCCTCGTGCGCGCCGATGCCGCGCAGGTCCACCACACCCGAATGTTGCTTGGCGCGGTATCCTGCGGGCTCGCCCGCCGGCGGCTCAAGGTTGATCGACACCACACGCTCCTTCAACGCGTCCGGGCGCTTCCGCTTGAACCGCACCTGCGCCAGACGGTCGCCCGGCCGCACCATGATCGGGAACGTCCGCGGCGAGACTTCCAGGTAAAGCGGCCCTGAATAGCCTGTCGGCACATCGTCGAACGCCTTGCCCCTATTCGTCACCAGCCGCGTGAACACATCAATCCGGCCGGTCGAGCTCTTCGGGTTGGCCCGCGCCGATATGCCGGCCGGCAGGCGGAGCGATTCCTGCAGCGGCACGAGATAGACGCAGCCCGTCTCCAGCACCGCGCCTTTGTCGGTGAGGTCGATCCGGTGCATGTGCACGCCCGGCTCCTGCAGCATGTCGGCGACCGTCCGGTCCTTGCCCGGCAGGAAGCTCGCGCGCAGGCGGTAGGCGTCCTCTGCCAGGCGCAGGTCGAGGCTCGCCGGCTGGACCTGTCCGGTCTCCAGCGGCAGGTCGCTGCGGATCGCACCATCAGCCACCAGCGCCGCAATTTCGTGGTCGGGCAAAACGCCCGTTTCCTGCACCATCTCTTGCACCCCTTGTGCTCTCAGGCATAAGACCCAGTGCAGGAAAGACAAGGACTATAACAGCATGGCGAACGGGTCGGATAAATCGGGCAAAGCGAGCTGGAAGCCAGCAACCAAAGCGGTCCGCGGCGGCCTGATGCGGTCCGAGCATGGCGAGATCTCCGAGGCCCTCTACCTGACATCCGGCTATGCCTATGACAGCGCCGAACAGGCCATGGCCCGGATGAAGGGCGACGAACCGGGATTCGTCTATTCCCGCTATGGCAGCCCGACCTGCGAAATGCTGCAGCAGCGGCTCGCCCTGATCGAAGGTGCCGAGACCTGCCGCGTCACCGGCAGCGGCATGGGCGCCATTTCCGCCGCGATTCTCGCGCCTCTCAAGTCCGGCGACCGCGTCGTCGCGGCCACGGCCCTGTTCGGCTCATGCCGCTGGATCATTGCCAACCTGATGCCGAAATACGGCATCGAGACGGTGTTCGTTGACGGCGCCAACCTTGAGGCCTGGGAACGCGAACTCGCCAAGGGCTGCCACCTCGTCCTGATCGAAAGCCCTGCCAACCCCCTGCTCGACGGCGTCGATATCGAAGCCGTGGCGAAACTCTGCAAGGCAGCCGGCGCCCTGCTCGTGGTTGATAATGTGTTCGCCACGCCAATCCTGCAGCGCCCGCTGGACCTCGGCGCCGACGTCGTCGTCTATTCGGCCACCAAGCATATGGATGGCCAGGGCCGCGTCATGCTCGGCGCGATCCTGTGCGATTCCAAGTATATGGAAGAGGTGTACGATCCGTACCTGCGCCATGTCGGCCCCGCTGCGGCCCCGTTCAACGCCTGGGTCGTGCTCAAGGGCCTCGAAACCCTGAAACTGCGCGTCGATGCCCAGAGCGCCACTGCCGCCCGCCTCGCCGACGCCATCGCGGCCCATCCGAATGCCGCTGCCGTGCGCTATCCCCACCGCACGGACCACCCGCACTATGACGTCCACAAGCGCCAGATGAGCAGCGGCGGAACGATGATCGCGCTGTCGGTCAAGAACAGCCAGGAAGGGGCCTTCAAATTCCTGAATTCCCTGGAACTTGTCGACATCTGCAACAACCTTGGCGACACCAAGTCGCTCGCCTGTCACCCCTCCACCACCACCCATCGCGCGCTCACCGACGCAGAGCAGGCCGCCATGGGTCTCGACCGCAGCTGGATCCGTTTTTCAGTCGGTCTGGAGGATGCTGACGACCTTGAAGCCGACGTTCTTCACGCCCTTAACAGTGTGTGAAGGAATTCAACGCAATTTCGCATAATGGCACGCCGACACGCTCCCCCGCTGTATGAAGAAATCACGCAAGGCGTGCGCATTCGCGTGCGCCCGAAGTTCATGCATGACGAATCAGAACCGTCGCGGGGCCGCTTCATGTGGTCCTATACGGTCGACGTCGAAAACGAGAGCGAACAGACCTGGACCATCCTGCGCCGCCACTGGCGGATCGTCGATGCGCAGGGCCGCCTGCAGGCCGTCGATGGCGAGGGCGTGATCGGCCAGACGCCGACACTCATGCCTGGCGAACGCTTCAGCTACACGTCGGGCGCACCGCTTGCGGCGCCCTCCGGCATGATGAGCGGCACCTATGACCTGAAGGATGAAAGCGGCTTCGAGATCGTCGCCACGATACCGGTCTTCTCGCTCGACAGCCCCTACGACACGTCGCTGCCCAGCTAGGCCGGATCAGTTTGCCGGCGGGCCCGGCAGGACATCACCCATTTCAATCAGGCGAAAGTGCTTCGCCATCATCTCGGGCGTGAAGACGGTCTGCAATTCACTGGACGCCAGCACCCCGTCCCATGCATCAAGCTGGGTTGGCGCGCTTTCAGCAAACAGGACATTGCCGCCCGCCGAATCGCCCAGATAGGCACCATACTCCTGCAAGGCCCGGGCGATTATCTTGCCCTCACGCGAGAGGTCCGAACCCTCGACATCAAACGCCGGATCGAGCTGGATGCGGGCGCCAAGCGGCATGCCGGCCTGCGGGTCAACCTCCGCACTTTCTGCCACCGGCATCGCCGTGCTCGCAGGGGAAATGAAGCCGTCTGTCCTTGCGCCCGGATAGGCAAACATCAAGGCATGGGGGATCCGGCCCGAATTGACTTCCTCAACCCGGATCAGGCCCGCCGTCAGCGGAAACCCGGATTCAAGCGCGCTCGCAGCAAGATTTGGCTGCTCCACTTCGTTCCAGGGCTTCGACACGCCGCTGCCGCGCAGATTGGTGATGGCCCCGAAACCTGCAAACCAGCGCCCATCGTCACGCTGGTAAGCCTGACGCATATCCCATTCCAGGTTCCGCGCCTTGTCCACGATGGCAATATAGCCGAGGCCTCCTTGCGGCCGCGCGGACTTTGCACCGTCCGGGATCGGAATCTCGCGCGGCGGCTCGAAACCGCGGCCGTATCGGCCCGGATAGATATCCAGGACCTCATGCTTCGGCGTCTCATCCATGTCGATATAGTAGACCGGCACGGACCATTCGGCGATATTGATATAGAGACTGCCATTGCCCGCGAATTCGCTGATCAGCGCCTTGGATTGCGCGTCAATATCCGGATTGGCCGGGATCGATGTGTTCCATGGGCTTTCGGCTGCGAACGGGCGCCATGTCTTCACGGGGGCTTCCGCACCTGCCTGTTCTGAAGGCGATGGGGAACAGGCTGCCAGGACCAGCGATGCACCACAAAAAGCGAGATTCCGGATCAAGAACGACATGAACGTTTTCCTTCCAGACGCCCAGAATAGGCCAATTCAGGGATCATACAAATACTTGCACGCTGGCCAGCGAGTTCGGCCTGCACGTTTCGCCCGTCAAGCGTAATTCTGCCAGTCACAGCCGGGAATCGGGCCGCAAAGGCCCGGCTCCCATGCCTGTGATGACGAAATTCCGCGTTCTGCAGCGCCCGTCAGGCGACGCTATTTGCTCGGATTGATCAGGTATTTCTCGCCTGTTGCGCGCCGGTTGTAAGCCTCGATGACCGGCAATTGCAGCGCTTCTGCGAGCGATATCTCGGATGTATAATGGCTCGCAAAGGTCGTCTTGAGCTCTGCACCCACACGTGCGCGAAGTTTGGCACGGCCTTCCGAGCCAATCTTTTGCAGGAAGGGTGTCAGCAGGAAGCCGCCAACGCCCCAGGCCATGCCCACGCCCGGTGGCAAGGTTGTCGGGCTCATGTCGAGACGGCCATAGATGTAGACCTGCTTGTGGGTCGCCGAACCGTAGCGGCTGTATTCCTTTGCGTTGAGGTTGGCTGCCGCTTCCATCGCCACCAGGATCTGCCCGGCCAGCGGGCCGCCGCCAATCGCATCAAAACCGAGAGTCGCGCCCGTCTTTGCCAGTGCGGCGATCAGGTCGTCCATGAAGCCGAGAGATGTCGAGTTGACGATATATTTCGCGCCAATGTCCCGCAGGATTTTCTCCTGGGCATCGGAACGCACCACATTCACCAGGTCAATGCCGTCCGCGATGCAGATTTTATTGAGCATCTGGCCAAGATTCGAAGCCGCCGCCGTGTGCAGCAGCGCGGTATGGCCTTCCATACGCATGACTTCGGTCATCGCCAGCGATGTCAGTGGATTGACGAAGCAGGACGCGCCGTCACGGGCCGTCGCATCGTCAGGCAATTCCATGCACTGGGCGACATTCAACATGCGGTACTGCGAATACATTTCGCCGCCAAGACCGGCAACGGTCTTGCCCAGCAGGGCCTGCGCCGCAGGCGACGAACCGGCCGCCACAACGGTGCCCGCGCCTTCATTGCCCACCGGCATCGACTGGTCGATGCGAGGGGTCATCGCGCGCATGCCTGCGGCCGACACTTTTGCGGTGACGACTGGACGGTTCGCCGTCCCCGATGCTTTCGCGGTGCTCATGTCGGCTGCGCCGAGCAAGAGTCCAAGATCGGACGGGTTGATCGGTGTCGCTTCAACGCGGACGATCACATCGTCGGAGCCGGGCGTTGGAATCTCCACCTCAGCCAGGGACAGTTCCAGTTCGCCGCTGGACTTTACGTGTGATCTCAGTTGAAGGCCCTTGGCCGGAACGCTGGACGCCATCTTGTCTCTCCCTGATGCAGTGTGTGAAGTGGGTTTTCCACATGCCTACACGTAGCGAGAGCCCGCGTCCAAGTCTTGTAATTTAACGGGACCGCTCTTAGGGCGCCGCGAGATGACCTTGGGTCAGGCGCGCAGGCGCTACTGCTTCGGCTTGTAACGCTTCGACGGGCGCTGCTGCGCGGCCTTGTCGGCATAGGGGTTCTTGCCCTGACGCACGAACAGGCGGATCGGCACGCCGTTCATGTCGAACGCATCGCGCACGCCATTGACGAGATACCGCTTGTACTGGTCCGGCATCTGGTCGCCGCGCGAAGCGATCAGCACGAATGTCGGCGGGCGCGCCTTCATCTGGGCCATGTAGCGCGGCTTGATGCGCTTGCCGTGCACGGAGGGTGGCGGGTGGCGCTCGATGGTATGACGCAGCCAGCGGTTCAGGTCGCCCGTTTTTACGCGCGCCGTCCAGTTGGAATAAACACTCACGACCGCAGGCATGAGCTTCTCGATGTTCCGCCCCGTGAGGCCCGACAGGAACACGATGGGCGCGCCTCCGGCGTTCGGCATGAGACGATTGGCAAGGTCGCGGATATGCTTGGCGGCCGCGTCGGGATCCTTCACCAGGTCCCATTTCGAAATCACCAGGACAATGCCGCGCCCCTCGCGCAGGGCAAGGTCGGCAATCTGCAGGTCCTGCTTTTCCATCGCCTCGTCAGCGTCCATGACCAGGGCGACAATATCGGCGTATTTCAGGGAACGGATGGTTTCCCCGGTCGACATGCGTTCCAGCTTTTCCTGCACACGCGACTTTCTGCGCAGCCCGGCTGTATCGACCAGGCGAATACGGCGGCCTTCCCATTCCCAGTCGATGGAAATCGAATCCCGGGTGATGCCCGCTTCCGGTCCCGTCAGCAGGCGGTCGGATTGCAGCAACTGGTTGATCAGCGTCGACTTGCCCGCGTTCGGACGGCCGACAATGGCCAGCTTGATCGGCTTGTCCGGGCGTATCGGCTCCGGTTCGACATCGACGTCTGCTTCCTCGATGGCCGCAACCAGTTCGTCATCCGACAGCGTCTGGTCGTCGATATCGATGTGCGCCAGCTTGTCGAGAATGTCCTCGCCGCCAAAATGCGTATAGTCCGGCTCGGCCTCTTCGAGTGCCTTCTCGAAGGCATCCTCGCCCAGCGCCTGACGGATGGCTTCGAAGAGGTCTGCCATGCCTTCGCCGTGCTCGGCCGACAGGCCCACCGGTTCGCCAAAGCCCAGCTCCCAGGCCTCGTTCAGACCGTCGCGTCCGGCTTTGCCTTCAGCCTTGTTCGCCGCCAGCACGACAGGAATGTTCGCCTTGCGCAACAGCGCGGCAAAGCTCTGGTCCTCGATCGTTACGCCAACACGTGCATCGATCAGGAACAGCGCAACTTCCGCCTCGGCAATCGCCGCTTCGGTTTGCTCGCGCATGCGCGATTGCAGGCTACCATCGTGGACGTTTTCATAGCCCGCCGTATCGATCAGGATCAGAGGCAGTGAGGCGAGCCGGCCCTCGGCCTGCTTGCGGTCGCGCGTCACGCCGGGCTGGTCATCGACCAGCGCGATTTTCTTGCCGGCGAGCCGGTTGAACAGCGTCGACTTTCCGACGTTCGGACGTCCGAGAATAGCGAGTTTAAGCGGCATAAGCCTGCCCGTTCATACGGTTAACGGGCGGGCTTTTGGGCCGTGCGCCCTATTGGATGGCGATCAGCTTGGCCTCATCAGTGAGGATAAGCAATTTGTCCTGTACGGCGATGGGTTCGAGATAAGTGGTCGACCCCAGCTTCACAGAGCCGGTCTGCTGCCCGGTTTGAGGCGAAAAGGCAAGTAGCTCACCTGTTGAAGACACGATCACGACGCGCCCTGACGCGATGATTGGCCCGGAATAGCTGATCCGACCCTTCTTCTTCTTCTCTTTCTTGAACTTGCGCAGCGGCGTCACCCAATAGGCCTCGCCATTGGCCGGATTGACGGCCGACAATGTGTCATCGACGCCCAGGATGAACATGTACTGTCCGGCCAGGGCGGGGGCCTGTGTCGAACCCGTTGCAATCGACCAGACGCGCGTGCCGCTGCGCCCGTCAATCGCCACGGTCACACCAGACTGGCTGGATGCGAACACGAGCCCACCCGAAAGCACCGGACGCGAGCCGATGTCATTGATCTCGGAAATCGGCGTAAACCGCCCGGCCTGCGAGATCGCGTCAGTCCAGAGACGGCGTCCGTTGGAGGCAAGATAGGCAATGATCTCGCCCGACGAGTAAGGCGCGATGACAAAGTCCTCAACCGCAGCGGCACTGGAACTGCCGAGTACGCGGGCAGATTCTGCAATCGCCTGGTCGCTCCACTCGGTCTCGCCTGTCGCCAGCGTCAGGGCGAAAATTTCATTATTGTTGGAGGTGACATAGATCCGGCCATCCTTGATGGTCGGTGCACCCGTCATCGGCGCGCCCATCTCGCGCTTCCATTTCTCGGCGCCGGTGGCCGCGTCCAGCGCAGCCACAAAGCCGAAACCGCTCGCCACGATCAGCGTATTGCCTTCAACGGCCAGTCCGCCGCCCAGCGCACTCTTGTCGCGCTTGGACAGGCCCTTCAGCTTTTTCTTCCACTGCGAACGCCCTGTCGCGAGGTCCGTCGCCACGACCGACTGGTCGGCGTCCAGCGTGAACACGGTCGTCTCGTTGGTCACGGGCGGCGTCGTCAGGGCCGATTTCTTGTCGGAACCCGCGCCCACATCCGCACGCCATGCGATTGTCAGCTGAGGCGCCGCGCTGACATGGCCGACAACTTTGGCGGCATTGGCACCCGCCTGCGACCAGGCCTTGATCGGCGTCGCTTCGGGCAACTCGATCTCCACGCCAGCCAGTTCCGGGTTCGGCTTGATGGCCTCGTCGGTCAGCACCATGGTGATCCGGCCTGCCTTGTCCTCGGCGGCCTGCTGCTTGGCCTTATTATTGCCGAAGCTCGGCAGGCTGCTGCACGCCGAAAGGGTCAACGACGCACCCAGGACCAGGGCGGCGGCGAGTTTACGCGATGGACTCATTGACCAGTCTCCTCAGACTCTGCGGGGGCGGGCGCGGGAGCCGGCGCTTCGGTTTCTGTTTCTTCTGCGTGGCTGGCAGCATCCGGAGCCGGTGCAGCCTCTTCGACGACAGGAATGGCGGCGAGCGCGAGTTCGGCCCGGCGCTTGACGCCTTCCGGCGCGGCCGCATCGAAGCGCAACCGGTTGAATTCGGTCCGGGCGCGGGCGGTGTCGCCCGTCGCAAAGGCCTTGGCCGCTACCAGTTCACGCGCCAGCGTCCCGAGCGGGCCCTCGTCATCGACGAGACTGCCCAGCGTGGCTTCCAGTTCCGTCATCGACTGGCCGTCGGCCTTGAAATAAGCCTTTTTCAACAAGGCGAGGCGATCGAAAGGCGTGCCCTCGACCGCACCGATAGCGGCCAGCGCTTCGGCAGCACCATTGGCGTCGCCGCCGCCCTCGAACCGCACCTGCGCCAGGTAGTTCGCCGCCAGCGGCGCCAGTTTGCTGCCGCCATTTGCGAGTTCGGCAAAGGCCGCCTCAGCCGCGGCATAGGAGCCGTTGTGAAGCTCGGACAGGGCCTGCTCCAGCTCAAGCGCGCGGGCCGTACGGGCGGCTTCGGTGCGGGGCATGATGACAAACTCGTTGACGGCAACCGCCCCGATAACCAGCGCGACAGCACCATAGACAAAGAACTGGTAGCGCTTCCACCAGATCTCCAGCCTGTCCTGTCGAATGCTCTCGTCGACTTCTTCGAAAATATCGCTCAATTCAGTCGCTCCGGTGTATTTTGTGACTCGGGCAGGAACCTAGACGCGCGATGCCCACGCTGCAACGTGTCAGCGCTGTTCAGGATCAGGTTTTCTCAGGGCATAGGTCTCGGCCGCGTCCGGAAACCGGCGGGTGCGGACATCGTCGGCATAGGCCACCGCCGCATCATTGATACTGGCACTGAGATCGGCATAGCGGCGCACGAATTTCGGCGTCCAGTCGAACAGGCCCAGCATGTCGTGCGTGACAAGGACCTGGCCGTCACAGGCCGCCGACGCGCCGATACCGATCGTCGGGCAGCTGACTTCGGCGGTAATGTCCGCCGCCAGGTCCTCGGCGACGCCTTCAATCACGATGGCAAAGGCGCCGGCTTCGTCGGCGGCCCGCGCCTCGGCGATCACCCGGTCGCGTTCGCCTGTCGTGCGCCCCTTGGCCCGGAAGCCGCCATCGACATTGATGGCCTGCGGCCGCAGGCCGATATGGCCCATCACCGGCACCCCGCGCTCGACGAGATGGGCAATCTGGCCGGCGGCATAGGTACCGCTCTCGATCTTGATCGCCTGGCAGCCGGTTTCCTTCATGATGCGCGCGGCATTCAGGAAGGCGGAATCATTGTTGGTCTCATACGACCCGAACGGCATGTCGATGACGACAAGGGCCTCGCTGGATCCGCGCATCACGGCCTGGCCGTGCAGGATCATCATCTCCATGGTGACGCCCACCGTGGATGGCAGGCCGTGCACCACCATGCCCAGACTGTCGCCGACCAGCAGCACATCGCAATGCGGGTCCAGCAGGCGCGCTGTTGGTGCATCATAGGCGGTCAGGCAGACAAGCGGCGTCTTGCCCTTGGCAGCGGCAATGTCCTTGACGGTCTTGCGGCGGGTCTCGGTTTGTTTCGACATGGGCCGCGACTTAGCCTGACCGGGCCGCGCCCGCAAGCGGGCTCACAGCTTCCGGGGCTCCGGACCGAACCGGTTGGTACGCGTCGTGCCCGGCTGGCAGGCCAAGTAGATATTGTAGATCGGGATCAGCACCAACAGGCCGCTCTGGTCGATATCGTGCATCCGCCGGATGGCGATTGCGATGCCCGGAAGCAGGAGGGCAAGGCTGACCAGGCCGAATATCGGCCCCAGGTAAGGGATCATCGACAGGATATTGAAGCCCACCGCGATCAGCAGGGCGATCGACACATAATGCCAGAAGTCGCGCCGGCTCGTGCGGCCTTCGAAATCGGCATAGCGCTTCATCACCGTGTCGACGAAGACCGTCAGGGCATAGTTGAAATCATAGTTCATGCTGGTTCACTCCCACGAACGCCACCGCGCGGCATCAACCGGCATGGTTAGCACGGAAGTGTATGTGAAGGGTTTAAGCCAGCAGCCATCACATGATCGCGACGCCGAACAGGATCGGGTGCAGCCAGATCAGGATCGCCACGTACAGGCCACCGCCAATCACGACAGCCCCCACATCAGACATGACCGAAGCAGACGCATCCTTGCCCGGCCCGTTGTCGCCGCGTTTCTTCACCGCGATCCGGTCAATCACCGCATAGGCCAGGAAACTGCCGAACAGGATCACCGAATTGATTTCGCCATTCGACAGAAGGTGCCCGAAAGCCCACAATTTCACGGCCACAAGCATCGGATGCTTCACGGCTTTCTTGATCGCCCCGGTCGGCAATTGCGAGGCCACCAGCAGGATCAGAGCCGGCAGCATCAGCGCCAGGTTCACATGCCGGCCCCAGGAAGGCGCCATATACAGGCTCCCGGCGTCCCGCGTCGCACCGAAGCCCCAGCAGATCAGGACAAAGCCCACAAGCGAAACAATGCTGTAGAGCCCCATATACGGCCCGTATCCGAGCTTCGCCTTGATATCCTTGCCCGGCTCACGCGACCGGAATGTGGTGAACAGGTGCGCTCCGAAAAAGATAACGAGACCGAGGATAAAATATTGCATGGATATGCCCTCCCAAGGCTTTTCCCGAGCCTAGTCTGATCCGCGGCCACGGGAAAGCCACCAACGCCGGAACAGGCTTTGACGCTGCGGCGCTTTGGATTAGCGTCTCGGGTGGGAGCCCATGTCGGGCTTGGGAGGAACAAGATGACACTATCCGTAATCAGCGCCGGTTTCGGGCGCACAGGCACAATGTCGCTGAAACTGGCGCTAGAACAAATCGGCCACGGGCCATGCCACCACATGATCGAAGTGATCGAGAATGGCGAAGGCCAGGTTCCACTCTGGAATGATGCGCTCGCAGGCAATCCGGACTTCGACGCGATCTATGCAGGCTACAAATCCGCCGTGGACTGGCCCACAGCCGCATTCTGGCAGGAACTCGCAAGCGCCTATCCGGACGCGAAGATCATTCTCTCCACCCGCTCCCCCGAAAGCTGGTACAGCAGCATCTCCGAAACCATCCTCGCCACGGTCTGGGCGCCCGACAAATGGCCGGCCCCGGCGGTCGAATGGTTCAAGATGGTAACGAAGGTTCTGGACCGCAGCTTTGGCGGCGCAAAGGACAAGGACGGCATCATCGCCGCATTCAATGCGCATGAAGCCACCGTGAAGGCCGCGATCCCGGCAGACCGGCTGCTGGTGCATTCGGCAAAGGATGGCTGGGAACCGCTCTGCGCCTTCCTCGGCGTGCCTGTGCCCGACACGCCCTATCCGCGCACCAACAGCAAGGAAGAATTCTTCCAGCACATGAAGAAAGCCGACGATCTTTAAAGGTTAGGATGGCGGGGCGTGCTGCCACGTTGCGCTAAAGCTACTGGCTGGGCACGCGCGTTTCTCCCGGCAGCGCGTTGCCTGGCACCCGGATGCAGATAACGGAGAACGAGACATGATTTTGAAATACGCACCCTATGGTTTGGCCGCTATTGTTCTGCTCTCTGCATGCGGCGAGCCGGCGGCAGGGCCACCCTCTTCGGACAATGGGCGCGAGGCGCCGGAAGTGGCGGACACGAATGACAGCCTGGTCAACGCCTTCGTTTTCGAGGAGACCGGCACGCAGATGCGCCGACCTGTTCCCGCCGCCAGCGACGTGAGTCTAGCTGGCGGTTGCGACGGCACAACACCCATCAGTCTCACCATGTATTCCGGCGCACCCAATGATGAGACATGGTTCAATGTCGCGTTCGATACAGAAGGCGTCGTCGGCCCCGGCGAGACCGGCACATTCCCGCTCGCGAGCCTGCAATGGGACAATGGCGTGATGCGGCCTGAGACCCTGCCGGAGGACTCGCCTGTCCGGGTGCCAGTCCGGCTCGAAGGCACGGGCACATTGACTCTCGATACCCATGAAGCCTCGACAAATATGCGCCGCATGGTCGGGACGCTGAAGGGGCATGTCGCGCAGCACGACGGCAATGAGACAGCCGACTTGACGGTCCGTTTCGACATCAACCTGTCATGCGGCGTCAACTTCTGATCAGTAGCTCTTCGGCAGGCCCAGTACGCGTTCGGCGATGAAGTTCAGGATCATCTCGCGGCTGACCGGCGCGATCCGCGCCAGCATGGCTTCGCGCATCATCCGCTCGACATGGTATTCCTTGGCATAGCCCATCCCGCCATGTGTCAGCACCGCTGTTTCGCACGCGCTGAAGCCCGCTTCGGTGCCGAGATACTTGGCCGCGTTGGCTTCGGCGCCGCAATCCTTGCCCGCATCGTAAAGCGCCGCGGCCTTGTAGGCCATCAGCTCTGCTGCCGACAGCTCGGCCCAGCTGCGCGCCAGCGGGTGCTGGATGCCCTGATTCTGGCCGATCGGCCGGCCGAACACGACCCGCTCATTGGCGTAGCGCGTCGCCCGCTCCAGCGCGGCGAAACCAAGTCCGACGCTTTCGGCGGCGAACAGCACGCGCTCAGGATTCAGGCCCTGCAGCAGGTATTTGAAACCCGCGCCTTCCTCACCGATCAAGTCCTCTTTCGGCACTTCCAGCCCGTCGATGAACAGCGTGTTGCACTCGACCGCCTTGCGGCCCATTTTCGGGATCGGGTTCGCCTCGATCTTGTTCCGGTTCAGGTCTGTATAAAACAGCGACAGGCCGAGATGCGGCTTGGCGCACTGGTCCTTCGGCGTCGTACGGGCGATGATCAGGATCTTGTCGGCGCGCTGCGCGCCCGTGGTCCAGATCTTCCGTCCGTTGATGACATAGCCATTATTGGTCCGTTCGGCCTTGGTCTCGAGCGAGGATGTATCGAGCCCCGAATTCGGCTCGGTCACGGCAAAGCACATCTTCTCTTCGCCCGAGATGATCTTCGGCAGGTTTTCCTGCTTCTGTTCCGGCGTGCCGAACTTCTCCAGCGGCTTCGGTCCGAAAATATTCAGATGGATCGCCGATGCGCCGGAAAAGCCAGCCCCCGAACGCGTCACCGTCTGCATCATCAGCGCCGCTTCGGTCAGGCCGAGGCCCGCGCCGCCATATTCTTCCGGGAAGGCAATGCCCAGCCAGCCACCTTTGGCCATGGCATCGCAGAATTCTTCCGGCCAGTTGCCGGTCTCGTCCGTCTTGCCCCAATACTCGTCATCGAATGGCGCGATGGTCTTCTCCACCGCGTCCTTGATGGCCATCTGGTCTTCGCTCATGGGGGCGATCTGGTGCATGCGTTCCTCCTGCTTGGCAGGAGACTTAGGCCGGAGGCGCGCGCCCGTCCAGCACGGCCCCGGCGTCAGGCGGTCGCAGCCGCGAACCGCGCCGGGCTGAAGGCCGATGCCAGCTCGCTGGCTTTACCGTCCAGCACGCTATCGGCCATGATCTGTGCGGTAATCGGCGCCAGCAGGATACCATTGCGATAATGGCCCGCCGCGACGAACGCGCCGGTCTCGCCGAGTGCGCCAATCATCGGCGCATGGTCAGGTGTCCCCGGGCGAATGCCCCGCCACGCCTCGATAATGGTTGCCCGTTTCAACATCGGGCAGAGGTCATGGGCCGCCGCTTCCAGGCGATTAATCGCGGCAGGGTCGATCCGGGTGCTGGTTTCGCCCGGCTCCATGGTGGCACCGACAATCAGGCGTCCCGCCTTGGGCACGAGATACAGCGCGCCCGAACGCACCGTCATCGCCGGGCCATCCGGCAAGCGATTGAAAGACAGCATATGACCGGCCACGGGTTCGATTTTCCGCAGCATTGGCGCAATATCGCCCAGCGACGAGTCACCCACCCTCACGCGGGCCGTCTCCCACCCGGCCGCAAAGATGACACGGTCAAACCCGTCGAGCACGATTTTTCCCTGAACCATGGCCAGCGGCGCCGTGCCGGTCACGAATGCAACCTGGTCCTGGCTCTCCAGCGCCCGGATTAGCGCTTCGACCAGGAGCCGGTTATCAACCTGCCCGTCTGTCGGCAGCCGCAGCGCCCCCTTGTTGCCGACGCGCAAACACGGTTCGGCCTGTACCGCTTCGTCCGGCGACAGTATGTCGAAAGCAATTTTGCGCGCGTTCAGCGCCTCCGCGAGACTGGCCAGCTGGATCCTGTCGTCTGCGGTCTGCGCCACCGCGAGCGACGGTCCGATTGTGTGCAGGACGTCCCGTTTGGTCACGGCGGCAATCGCACCTGACATGTCGGTCCACTGGCGGGCACTTTTGAGACAGAGGTCAAACAGTCTCGGATTCACGCGGGGTTCGGCGGCTGCCTCATAGGCCGGGGCCAACATGCCTGCGGCGGCCCAGCTTGCGCCCCGTCCCGGATAAAAGCCGGAATCGAACAGCGTCACGTGCGCGCCCCGCTTCGCCAGTTCCCAGGCACAGGACAGGCCGATTATGCCAGCGCCGATAATGGCAATGCGCGGGGAGGAAAGGCTCGGACTCATCGCGGCCTGTCTAATTCACTTGGCTGTTGTGGGAAACGTCTAGGCCGCCGTTGCCTGAATTTTTTGCTCTTCCCAGAAGTCGAGGAAGGCATCGGCCCAGGTCCGGTCCTGGAAGATCAGCTGCTTGCAGATACGGCCATTCGGCTTGAAGGCCGTGTGAACCATCATGTCAGGCGCATCCAGTTCTGAAGCGCTTTCATCAGAATCCAGCATGCCGACAAAGAAATCGACCGCCATTTCCCACAATGCCTGTTCCTCTGGCGTCCCCAGATCCAGGTCAACGACTATGTCATTCATCCCCACCACCCCTGTTGTTCTGACCGGAGTTAATTTCGTGTTTACCCCAAAATACGGATTGATTTGAGTCCGTTCCGAGGAAAAAATTCAATATTTGCTGGCACTGTGCAAGATTTGGGCAAAACGTCGCCCCCCTTGATAAGTTGCGATCCATTCTCAATTATGGTTGATAGGCTTGGATCAGACAAGGACAGCGCAAACCAATGAAATTTCCAGCTATTCTCGCCGCAGCGCTCATGATGGTCGCCTGCGGAAAGCCGGCAGCCCCAGGGGAAACACCTGTAGAGTCTGCGGCAGAACCGACGGTTCAGCGCACAGGCACCTTGAACATCTATTCGGCGCGCCACTATGATTCTGACAAGATCATGTACAAGACGTTCGAACAGGAAACCGGCATCCGGGTCCGCTTCCGCGAGTCCGGTGCCCCGGAACTCATCGAAACCATGAAAGCAGAGGGCGATGCCAGTCCGGCAGACGTGATTATCGCGTCCGATGCCGGCACACTTTTCCGCTTCCAGGATGCTGGATTCACGCAAGGCATTCGATCCGAAACGCTGGAATCGGCGATTCCACCGCATTTCCGCGAGCCTGACGGAAACTGGTTCGGCCTCGCCAAACGCGCCCGGATCATCGTGTACGATCCGGCCCGCCTCCAGCCCGAAGAGGTCGACCAGTATTCTGACCTCGCCGACGGCAGGCTGCACGGCGAGGTCTGCATGCGGTCCTCCTCGAATATCTACAACCTGTCCCTGATGGGCGAGTTCATCGGCCGCTGGGGCTCGGACAAGGCCGCCGAATGGGCGCGCAATGTCGTCGCGAACTTTGCCCGGCCGCCGCAGGGCGGTGACACGACCCAGATTGAGTCCATCGCGGCAGGCGAATGCTCGGTTGCGCTGATCAACCATTATTACTGGGTCCGGATGGCGACCGGCACCGATGCCGACAAGGCCAAGACCGCACGGACAAAGCTCTCCTTCCCCGAACAGGAGGGCGTCGGCACGCATATCAACGTCACCGCTGCCGCCATTGCCGCGCATGCCCCCAACAAGGACAATGCCGTCCGCTTCGTCGAATGGCTGACCACGCAAGAGGGCCAGAAACTGCTGACCAGCGAGACCAAGGAATTCCCGATGATCGCCGGCGTGCCGCTCCCCGCAGGTCTCGAAGCCCTCCCGGACTTCAAGCAAAGCCAGTTCCCGCTCCAGCAACTGGGCGAGAATCAGGCCGAGGCGCAGGAAATCTACGACCGGGCTGGCTGGAACTGATCCGTTTGGCCGGGATTATCCCCCTCCGCAATCTTGCCATCCGCGCAAGTGACGGGCCCGCCTTCGTGGCGGGCCTTGTCATTGCCGTGCCTGTTGCCGCAACGCTTGTCGCCGGACTGGTTTTCGGTGGCGGCGATGCGTGGAACCATATCCGCGACACACTCCTGACAGGCTATATCCTCGGCACAATCGGCACGCTCGCGCTGACCGCCGTGTTGATGCTGGTCATCGCCGTACCGGCTGCCTGGCTCATCACCATGTACCGTTTCCCCGGCCGGGGCCTGTTCGAATGGCTGCTCATCCTGCCCCTTGCCGCGCCCGGCTACGTGCTCGCTTATGCCTATGGGGACCTGATGGGCGTCGGCGGGCCGATACAGTCCGGAATCCGTAACCTGACGGGCCTCTCGGCCCGCGACTTCTGGTTCCCCGACATCCACTCCCTGCCCGGCCTCGCCTTCATCCTCGCCCTGACGCTGTATCCCTATGTCTATCTCACCGCTCGCGCCGCCTTCATCTCGCAATCGGTGTGCTCGCTCGAAGCGGCCCGCAGCCTCGGCGCCAGCGCCTCGCGCAGCTTCTGGCGGGTCGCCCTGCCGGCTGCCCGCCCCGTCATTGCCGCCGGTCTCGCGCTCGCCCTGATGGAAGCGGCGGCCGACTATGGCGCCGCCGAATATCTCGGCGTGCCGACGCTGACCTATGGCATCGTCCGCGCCTGGACGAGCTTCGGAGAGCCGGCAACCGCCGCCCGCCTCGCGCTCGTATTGCTCAGCCTCGTGCTCAGCCTCGTGCTTTTCGAGCGCTGGAGCCGGGGCCGACGCGGTAGCCAGGCGAGCTCGACCCGCTGGCGCGAAGTGGACCGGGCACCCCTCTCCCTCCCCCTTGCCACCACCGCAACCACCCTGTGCACCACCCTGTTCATTGCCGCCTTCGGCCTGCCCGTCGGACGCCTCATCTGGCGCAGCCTCGAGGCGCGAGAAGCCGTCGCACCTGTTGGACAGGCCATCATCAATACGCTGGTCCTGTCAGGTGCCGGCGCCGCTCTCGCCTTTGTCCTCGCCCTTGTCATTGCCCTGTCACAGCGCGCCGCCGGGCCGCTGCCGCACTTCGCGCGCCTCGCTGCCTCCTCGGGATACGCCATTCCCGGCGCCGTTCTCGCGATGGGCGCGCTCGTCGTCCTCGGCGTCCTGCCCTTCACCCTCACCGGCGCCTCCGCCCTGATTGCCCTGGCCTGGGTATATGCCAGTCGTTTCACCGCAGCCGGAGCCGAACCCATGGTCGCCGCCCTGGCCCGTGCACCGGCCTCGCTCAATCAGGCGGCAAGCAGCCTCGGCGCTTCGCCCCTGCGCCGCGCACGGGAAGTCGACCTGCCGATTGCCCTGTCCGGGGCCATGGTCGGCGCCCTCATCCTGTTCGTGGAATCGCTGAAGGAACTCCCCGCCACCCTCATGCTGCGCCCGTTCAATTGGGACACGCTGTCAGTCCGCGCCCATGCCTATGCGTCGGACGAACGCCTCGCCGCCGCCGCCCTGCCTGCCCTGCTCATCACCCTTGCCGGCCTTGTCCCCGTCATCTTCCTATCCTGGCGTCTCTCCCACGCCCGCCCCGGTACCCCTTCATGACACCCACACCACCCCCTCCAAACACCCTCTCGGCACACGGTGTCAGCCGCCTGTATGACGGGCTCGCTGTGGTCTCGGGCGTCTCGCTCGACCTCGCCCCCGGCGCCATCACGGCCCTGCTCGGCGGATCAGGCGCGGGCAAGTCGACCCTGCTGCGCCTGTTTGCAGGCCTGGAACCTGTCGACGCAGGCGAAGTGCGTCTCGGCGACACAATCCTGTCCAGGCCCGGCCACACGCTGCCACCGGAAAAGCGACACATCGGATTGATTTTTCAGGATTTTGCGCTTTTTCCCCACCTTACGGCGCTGCAAAACACCACGTTCGGTCTTGCCCACCTGCCACGCGAAGACGCCCGCGCCGTCGCCACGCAATGGCTGTCACGCCTCGGTCTGGGGGCCCGTAGCAGCGCCTATCCGCACGAACTGTCCGGGGGCGAGCAGCAACGCGTCGCCATTGCCCGCGCCCTTGCGCCCAAGCCTGCCGCCATCCTGATGGATGAACCTTTTTCCGGCCTCGACCCGTCCCTGCGTGGCAGCGTCCGTGAAGAAGCGCTCGATGCGGTCCGCGCCGCCGGCATCCCGGCATTGCTCGTCACGCACGATCCATCCGAAGCGCTCGAAAGCGCCGATTATATCGCGATCATGAGAACCGGTCGTATCCTGCAGCAGGGCAAGGCCAGCGACGTCTATCTCAAGCCCCAGGGCGCTGATATTGCCGCGGCGCTCGGACCGGTGAACCGGATCGCCGGACGTGACATGCCTGCCGGCCTGCTTGCCCAGCCCGTCGCGCCGGACGCACTGGTCGTCATCCGGCCGGAAGGCGTGATCCCTGATGTGACCGCCCCCGTCAGGGCGCGCGTCATCGCCAGCCGCCTCACCGGACCGATGTCGCGGCTCGTGCTCAATATCGGGAACCTCCAACTGACATCGCTGGTTCCGAGGAGTCTGGCGCCTGAGGCCGGAGCCGAAACAGGCGTACGGATCGACCCGGAACTCGCATTCATCTTTGCGTCAGCTGATTCCTGACAAATGTGTCATGGATGTTGCTCCCCCCTCGCCAATACCGGTGCGCCAGCTTAAGTTCAGGGGGTTGGTACCACCTAGAGGAGACGCCTGACATGGCGCGACACGTCCTGCGACTTGCTGCAACGGCCCTGGCCGCCGTCGCCTTTGCTGTCACGGCATCGGCGCAAGGCCTGATTCGCGATGCCGAGATCGAGGAAACCCTGCGGGAATGGACCGATCCGATCCTCGAGGTCGCGGGTCTCAAACCGGCGGATGTCGGCTTCTACATCATCAATGATCCGAGCCTGAACGCGTTCGTCGCGAACGGCCAGAATATCCATATCCATACCGGCCTGATCATCGCGGCGGAATCCTCAGCCCAAATCAAGGGCGTCATCGCGCACGAAACCTGCCATATCGCCTGTGGCCACAGCGTCAGCCGCCAACGGGCCGCCGAAGTCGCTTCGCGTCCGGCGCTCGTCTCGATCGGTCTCGGCATCTTGGCAATTGCCGCCGGTGAAGGTGGCGCCGGTGCCGCCCTGATCGGCAGTTCCCAGCAATTTTCAGCGCTCAATTTCTTCGTTCATACGCGAACGGAAGAATCCATGGCCGATGCTGCAGCCGTCGAATACCTGACACAGCTGCACCAATCGACGGGCGGCATCGTCGAATTCTTCGAGAAATTCCGGTATCAGGAAGTTCTCTCAAACGCGCGTCGTTACCCTTATTTCCGTTCACACCCGCTCGCGTCTGACCGTATTCGTGCCGTGCGCGACATGGCCGAAAAGTCAGGCCTGATGAACGAACCACCGTCACCGCGCGAGCAGCTGCAATACGAGATGATGCGCGCCAAACTGATTGGCTTCCTCGATACGGCCAACAAGGTGCGTAATGAGTACCCCGCCAGCGACGTCAGCGCGCCAGCACACTATGCCCGGTCCATCGCCGCAATGCAGGCGTCCGACATCGATGTTGCCCTCAAGGAGGTCGACCTTCTCCTCGCGGAGCAGCCGGACAATCCCTATTTCAACGAACTCAAGGGCCAGATCCTGTTCGAGAGCGGACGTACTGCTGAATCCGTCGCACCCCACAAGCGCTCGCTCGAACTCAAGCCGGGCCAGCCTTTGCTGCTGATCAACTATGCCCGCTCCCTGAACGCCCGCGACGAGCCGGGCGATGTGGAAGCAGCCGAATCCGCGCTGCGCGATGCGCTGATTGCCGAACCTGAAAATGCCTTTGCCTGGGCGCAACTGGCCATCACGCTGGAGAAACAGGGCCGCCGGGCAGAAGCCCAACTCGCCACTGCAGAGTCGGCCTATTCAATCGGGGATATCGTCCGGGCGAACATGTTTGCCCACCGCGCCGTCGACCAGCTTGAACGTGGCACACCGATCTATCGGCGGGCCGACGACATCCTGCTGATCACCGACCCCAGCAATCCGGACAATCGGAATTTTTACAATCGCGCCAATCGCGGTCCCCGGTTTTCAGTCCAGACCAGTGGTCGCGACATGCCATTCGGCGATTTCACGACTGACGGTCGCTGATCAACTTTCTGTCAGAGGCAATGGACGCTGTGCGGCCCGGTCGTATACATGGCACCAGAAATTGCTCCGGATTCAAGAACTGAGAAAGCCCTATCCATGATACGCAAACTGTTCACTGCAGCGGCGCTGACCGCAATCGCCCTGACACCAGCCTGCGCGCAGGATTCGTCTTCCGGCAAGATGGACCGGGCCGACGTCGAGCAGATCGTCCGCGAATACATTGTCGAAAATCCTCAGATCATTGAAGATGCGCTCGTCGCACTCGGCGAGCAGCAACGCGCCGATGCAGCCGCCGCTGCAAAAACGGCGATCAAGACTCACAAGGACAAGCTTTACAGCCTTGCCAGCGACCATTCCATCGGCCCGGACGATGCCGAGGTTACCGTGGTGGAATTCTTCGATTATCGCTGCGGCTACTGCAAGCGCTCGGTCGATATGATCCAGGCGATGCCAAAGGACTATGACGGCAAGGTTCGGGTCGTGTTCAAGGAATTGCCGATCTTTGGCGGCATCAGCGAGACGGCGTCTCTCGCCGCCCTGTCGGCTGGCAAGCAGGGCAAGTACAATGCCATGCACGTCGCCTTGATGGACCTCAAGTCCAATGACGACCTGACTGAAAAACGCATCGATTCCATCGCAGAATCCATTGGCGTCAACGTCAAGAAAATGCGCGCCGACATGAAATCCATGGAAATCCAGCAACAGCTTTCCGACATGAAAGAACTGGGCCGCGCGTTGAATGTCGGCGGCACACCAGGTTTCTTCGTCGGCGATACACATATTGAAGGCGCCGATACAGCCAAGCTGACCGCCGCCATCAAGGCAGAGTTGGGCAGCTAGTCGTCGGAGTCGACGCTACCGCGCAAAGACTTGATCTCGCCCCGACGTTTCTTCGACGCAATGCGTCGCCGCACACTGCCGGCCGTCGGTCGTGTCGCGACGCGCCGCTTCGGACGGATCGACGCTTTCAGGATCATCTGGGCGAGACGCTTGCGAGCAGCCTCGCGGTTCATTGGCTGGCTGCGGTGTTCGCTCGCTTCGACGATGAGGCGGCCGTCATTCGTGATCCGGCTGCCATAGAGCTTCGAGAAACGTGCCTTGACCTCGGCCGGCAAGGAAGACGCCTCGACATTCCAGGTCAGCTGGACGGCAGACGACACCTTGTTGACGTTCTGGCCGCCCGGTCCCGAGGCGCGCACAAAGGCTTCACTCAGTTCCCAGGCGGGCACTGTCAATTCGCCTGATACACGAAGATCGCCAAAGTCGGACATGCAGGACCCTTAACATGGTGTTCAGGTGGAGTTCAGCCCGCAACCGCTAAAACCTGCCTCAGGATCGCGCCATTGTGCGGTCGTCTACAGGAGGCGAGAGCGCCATGAATCTGTTGAAGAACCTTGCACGTCTGGTCGCGGCGACCGCCACAATCGGCCTGCTCGCCGCGCCAATCGCGAGCGCTGACCAAGGCCGACGCGGCGCTGACAATCGCGGCGGTCAATATTCGCGCGGTCATGATGATCGCGGAAGCCATCGCGGTGACCGTGGTCGTTCCGACCATTATCGCAACAACAACCGTCGGCACGACGCTTATCGCCGGCCACCGCCGCGCTATCACAGCCGGCCGCCGGCACGCGCCTATTATGCGCCGCCGCCCCGCTACTATGCACCTGCTCCCCGCTATTACGCTCCGCCGTCCCGCCACTACGCACCGCGCTATTCGGTTGGCGGCTACTACCATCCCCATGGCCAAACGGTGTATATTCGCGACTACAATCGCTACGGTCTCTATGCACCACCGCGCGGCTATTACTGGGCCCGCGACTATGACCGCGGGGATGCGATCCTCGCCTCCGTGGCCACCGGTGCCATCATCGGCCTCGTCGTGGGTGTGATTGCCACCGACTAGGCTAAGTACCAAAATATTCAGCTCTTGGATCTCGCCCGGACACGCCGTCCGGGCGTTTTTTATTCCAGAATCCAAAAGATCATCGGAAATGGGTCATGTTTACTTTTATTTGGCGCAAATCATGCTTAACTCCGAGTCGTCCGGGATGGTCCTGGACAAAGTCCGTGCAAGCAGCACGTTTGAAAGGAGGTGATCCATGTCGAGTGAGAAACCAGGTGAGGCCGTTGGGTCTGTGTCCTATGGTGTCTGGCTGGAGCAGCCTCCTGTCAGCACCTAGAGACATGGTAGGGCCGCTGTAACGCCGCCCGGACCTGACTTGCCCCATGGGCTCACGGAAGCCGCCCCTCGACAGGGCGGCTTCTTTGATTCTGGGCATGAAGGTCGCGGGTTACCTTGCTGTCAAAACAGGGCTATCTGCCTACGCAGGAACTTATTGGAGAGACGATCATGTCAGCGCTGACTCACGCGAAATCCGGATGGGCCATCGGCAAGGGAAAGCCACTCGCCGTCATTGCCGGTCTGAACGTGCTGGAAAACCAGGCGCTCGCATTGACGGTCGGAGCACAGTTGAAAACCATCTGCGCCGAACTCGGCCTGCCCTACGTGTTCAAGGCGAGCTTCGACAAAGCCAATCGCTCCTCCATCCATTCCTATCGGGGCCCGGGACTGGAAGAGGGTCTGAAAATCCTGAAGGCAGTGAAGGCCGAACTGGACGTGCCAATCTGTACCGACCTGCATGACGCCAGCCAGGCCGAACCGGTTGCGGCCGTGGCTGACATTGTCCAGATCCCCGCCTTCCTCTGCCGGCAGACCGATCTCGTCGTCGCCACCGCCCGCGCCACGGCCAAGGCTGGTGGCATCGTCCAGGTGAAGAAGGCCCAGTTCATCGCGCCCTGGGACACAAAGAACATCGTCACCAAGATCGGTGAAGCGTCCGATGTAGGCGTCATCCTCTGCGAGCGCGGCTCCAGCTTCGGATACAACAATCTCGTCGTCGATATGCTGGGCATTCCGGAAATGCAGAAGCTCGGCTGCCCTGTCACCATCGACGCCACCCATGCCGTTCAGCTGCCCGGCGCCGACCCCCGCACCGGTGGTGCATCGACGGGCGGCCGCCGCGACGGCGTCGCAATCATTGCCAAGTCCGCCGTGGCAGCAGGCGCCGATGGCGTATTCCTCGAATTTCACACCGACCCCGATGCCGCCCTCTGCGACGCGCCGAGCTGCCTGCCGGTATCGGAAGCGAAGGCCTTGCTGTCCACGCTCAAAGCCCTTCACAAGGTGGTCCAGGGATAGGCTCATGTCGCGCCTGATCCTCTTCAACAAGCCGTACGGCGTGCTGTCGCAATTCACCGATGCCGGCACCGCAGGATCGCCGCGCAAGACCTTGTCTGATTTCATCAATGTGCCTGGCGTCTACGCCGCCGGCCGACTCGACCAGGACAGTGAAGGCCTTCTTGTCCTCACCGATGACGGCCAGTTGCAGAACCGCATCAGCGATCCGAAATTCAAGCAACCAAAAACCTATTGGGCGCAAGTCGAAGGCCGTCCCGACGAGTCTGCACTCAATGACTTGCGCGCGGGGGTGACGTTGAAGGATGGCCGGACGGCACCCGCCAGGGTCGAGACCATCGCAGAACCGGACAATCTTTGGCCCCGCGATCCGCCAATCCGTTTCCGAAAGTCCGTGCCCGATAGCTGGATCAGCCTCACCATCACGGAAGGCCGCAACCGCCAGGCCCGCCGCATGACCGCCGCCGTCGGCCACCCCACCCTGCGCCTCATCCGAGCGCAGGTTGGCGATTGGCGTCTGGCGGAGCTTCGTCCCGGCGAGTGGCGCGCCATTGCCGTCTAACCGCCACGCCCTTCACACGCGCCCGCAGCCAAGCTAGCAGGTGGCGAGCCCTCTCATAAATCCAGTTACCGGACGTCACCCAGGAGATTTCCTTGGCCATCATTACCCTCCCGCCATGGTTCGACGAGAACGCGCCGCAATGGGCGAAAGATACCGCCATCTATATTGGGACCATCTGGAACCAAGGGGCCTATGGCCTGACCTATGGCGAGATATTCACGGCGGTCGTCATCGTATTGATCGCGCTCATGGTCCGGGGCTTGTTTGCACGCATTGTGGCGACAACCGTCATGCGCCTCACGGCCGGTACGAAGACACGGCTCGATGACGCTCTCGTCGATTCGGTCTCGACACCGCTGAAGCTTGTACCGGTCATTATCGGTATCTATATCGCCCTGCAGGTCACGGATATTTCGGGAGATGCCGAGGTCTACGTCACCCGCATCCTGCGATCCATCATCACGTTGGTCGTATTCTGGACATTGGCGCGCGCAGTACATGCGTTCGAGTTCATTCTGGTGAACCTGCGCAACGCGCTGTCGTCAGCCGCCGTCGACTGGATGGTGAAGGCGCTGCAGGTCATCCTCGTCATCCTCGGCCTCGGCGCTGTGGCCGATCAATGGGGCATCCAGATCGCACCATTACTGGCTGGCCTCGGCGTACTCGGCATTGCCGTCGGTCTGGGCGCGCAGGACCTGTTCAAGAACCTCATCTCGGGCATCCTCATCATCGCCGAAAAGCGCTTCATTCCGGGTGAGTGGATTCGCGTCGATGGCGTGGTCGAGGGCACGGTGGAGAAGATCAACTTCCGTTCAACCCTGGTGCGCCGATTCGACAAGAGCCCCGTCTATGTTCCCAACAGCGCCCTATCCGATGCGGCTGTGACCAATTTCTCGCGCATGACATACCGGCGAATCAAATGGGCGGTCGGCGTCGAATACCGCACCACGGTCGACCAGCTGAAATACATTCGCGACGAGATCGAGGCCTGGCTGTGGAATGACCCCCGGTTCGCCAAGCCACCCGAAGCGGCCCTGTTCGTCCGGATCGACAGTCTGAATGCCAGCTCGATCGATTATCTGATCTATGCTTTCACCTACACGAAAGACTGGGGTGAATGGCTGGAAATCAAGGAAGAGTTTGCCGTGGCGGTGATGGATATCATCGCACGGGCCGGCACGGATTTCGCCTTCCCGAGCCAGACAGTCTACCTGCAGCAAACCGATCCACCGGACATCATTGCGCCCCCCGCGCGCAGCGAAAGCGCAGAGCGCGCCAGCAAGGCGATTGAGAATACAAGGCAGCCGCACGGCATAGGCGAAGTCGACAGGGATGAGTGATCCCGTCATTGACCGCGCCATTCTGGAGCGAAATTATCGCACCCAGGCCCCCGGCGCATTCGTGCGATAGCCAAGCGCCTTGTAGGCTGCATCGATCAGGCTCTGGCCACGATCATTGACGAGCAGGCCGGCGCCCATCTGGTTCATCGTGTAGCTGAACGCGAGGCCACATTCGGGATCGGCAAATCCGATCGAACCGCCTGCGCCGACATGACCGAAGGCTTCATTGCCCATGATCGCGGTCATCTGGTCGCCAGCGGGATAGGCGCGGTTGTCCATCGACTTCATGAAGCCGGAAGCAAAGCGTGTCGGCACCAGTAGCGTGGCATCGCGCTGCGTGGCGGTCGACACCATGCCCATGCTGGCCAGCCGGTCCGGCGAGACCAAGCTGCCATCATTGCAGGCGAGCGGCGTATAGATGGCGACCTGTCCACGGGCGTTCGACAGGCCTCCGGCGCCGCCGATCTCGGCCTTGTGCGCCTCTGGATCGTTCGGACTCCAGCCGCCGGAATTCATGAAGGAGAGATGCTGGATCGACGCCGGATCCGTCATCAGCAATTGCGTGAACTCGGTCGGAACATCGCCGTCCTTGGGAACATAAGTCAGGATCGGTGCGATGTGCGGCTTTTCGCTGTCGGGCAAGCCAATCCAGAACCGCGCGCCGGTGGGCCCCGCCACTTCCTCGGCAAAGAAGGTGCCGAGCGACTTGCCGGAAACGCGCCGCACCAGTTCACCAACCGTCCAGCCGAAATTGACCATGTGATAGCCATTGCGTATGCCCGGCTCCCAAAACGGTTCCTCATCCTCCATGCGAGCGATCATGTAATCCCAGTCATTGAACCCGCCGGGCTTCACTGGGGCCCGCAGCGCCGGTAGTGCGCTTTCATGGTTCAGCATCATCTGGACGGTGGTCTTTTCCTTGCCGTTCTTCGCAAACTCTGGCCAATAGTCAGAGACGAGTGCGCTCCGCTTCAGGAGGCCCCGGTCGATCAGGATATGCGCGCACAGCGCCGTCGCGGCCTTCGTGCACGAAAACACGATGGAGACTGTGTCTTCCTCCCAAGCCTCGCCCGTCTCGGCATTTGCAACCCCGCCCCAGAGATCGACCATTGTCTCGCCATTCACCGACAGGCAGACCGACGCGCCGACTTCGCCCCGATCGGCAAAATTGCGCTCGAACTCGTCCTTCAGCGCCGCGAATTTCGGGTCGCAGTTTCCCGTCACGGTTCCCGCCATTGTCTTGTCTCCCTGATCTCTTTCTTGGTTTGGACGGACTTTAGCTTCCGTCCTCCAAAAAGCGAGCCAAATGAAAAGGCCGCCCGGCATGGCAGGGCGGCCTTTTTATTCTGTCATGTTCCCGAAGCGCCGATCAGGCAGGTTCTTCGGTACTGTCCTTCTTGGCGGAGCGCTTCTTGGACGGCTCGGCGACATATTTGAACGCGAGTTTTTCCTCGTCCTTCTTGTCGATATCGATCTTGACCAGACCACCCTTCTGAAGCTTGCCGAACAGCAGCTCCTCAGCCATCGGCTTCTTGACGTGCTCCTGGATCGTACGCGACAGAGGCCGCGCACCCATGTCCGGATCGAAGCCGCGCTTGGCCAGCCAGTCGCGAGCCGCCTTGGTGATTTCGATTGAGACGTTGCGATCTTCCAATTGCACTTCCAGCTGCAGGATGAACTTCTCGACCACCCGGTCGATGATCTCCGGTGTCAGGCCCCCGAAGGTGATCGTCGCATCGAGACGATTACGGAACTCCGGCGTGAACAGACGCTTGAGCGCCTCTTCCTGCTCGTCGTGTTTCTTGCCACGGCCGAAGCCAATGGCATTCTTCGATGCATCCGATGCGCCCGCATTCGTGGTCATGATCAGGATGACATTGCGGAAGTCGACCTTGCGGCCATTGGCATCCGTCAGCGCGCCATTGTCCATCACCTGGAGCAGGATGTTGAACAGGTCCGGGTGGGCTTTCTCGATCTCGTCGAGCAACAGCACGCAATGAGGATGCTGGTCGACGCCGTCAGTCAGCAGGCCGCCCTCGTCATAGCCGACATAGCCCGGAGGCGCCCCGATCAGGCGGGAAACGGTATGCCGCTCCATGTATTCCGACATGTCGAAGCGCAGCATCTCGACGCCCATGATCGAGGCGAGCTGCTTGGCGACTTCGGTCTTGCCGACGCCGGTCGGACCGGTGAACAGGTACGATCCGATTGGCTTGTTCGGCTCGCGCAGGCCTGCCCGGGCGAGCTTGATCGCCGCCGACAGAGCGGTAATGGCGGCGTCCTGGCCGAACACGACACGCTGCAAATCCGTGTTGAGCGATTTCAATGCGACAACATCGTCGCTCGACACCTGCTTGGGGGGGATACGCGCGATCTTGGCGACCACGGCTTCCACGTCGCGGATACCGACCTGTTTCTTGCGCTTGCTGGCTGGCAGCAGCCATTGCGATGCACCCGCCTCGTCGATCACGTCGATCGCCTTGTCGGGCAGCTTGCGGTCCGTGATATAGCGGTCGGACAATTCTACAGCCGCCTTGATGGCGTCATTCGTGTAGCGCAGACCGTGGAAGTCCTCGAAACGGGACTTCAGGCCGGTCAGGATCTTGACCGCGTCCGGCACAGTCGGTTCGACCACGTCGATCTTGCGGAACCGGCGCGACAGGGCGCGGTCCTTTTCGAAG
>Ga0209344_10001365_pt1 | contig 32212 bp, 23 predicted proteins | sample Cruoilmetagenom6_FD_187293 | JGI IMG/M metagenome (GOLD analysis project Ga0209344, IMG submission 187293) | Oil polluted marine microbial communities from Coal Oil Point, Santa Barbara, California, USA - Santa Barbara Oil Seep Sample 6 (SPAdes)... | ecosystem: Environmental > Aquatic > Marine...
TTAACGCACTTAATGATTCTTTTTTATCCGCAGAATGTTATCCTGTAAAAGAAGCCAAACATAATCCAAGTTTGTATTTAGAAATGCCAAAATATGGAGGACATGTTGGGTTTATTGGGAAAAGGAATGTGTATTATAATGAAAGGCGTGCTTTAGCGTTCGTTAGCCAAACTTAGTTTGCTAATGTTTTCCTATTTTTGCTCAAAATCCCAACTATGAAACAACTAACTACAATTCTATTATGTGTGCTTTTTGTGCAAATCACATTAAGTCAGACTATAAATTTTCCAGATGCTAATTTCAAGGCTAAATTGGTAAGTCAGAGTCAGCCAACTATAGATACTAATAATGATGGTGAAATTTCAGTATCTGAGGCAGCTGCTGTAACTGGGCGATTAAAAATGCGTGGTTATGGTGGGAGTACAGGACGAATTTCTGACCTTACAGGAATTGAGTTTTTTGTCAATGCCACAATATTAGAGGCTGAGGATAACGAGTTAACAACAGTAGATTTAAGTAACAATGTTGCTTTGGTGAATGTTAATTTAAATAGCAATAATTTAACTGCAGTTGATTTTTCTAATAATACAGCGTTAGAGGTTATTGATGTAGGTAGTAATAATCTAGCTGGTTTAGATGTGTCGAGTAATGTAAATCTTAGAGTATTGAGCTGTACAAATATGCAGATGACTGCTCTTAATGTGAACAATTGTACGCAACTTGAAGAATTAAACTGTGCTATCAATCAATTTACAACTTTAGATTTAAGTTCTAATACAGCTTTAAAAACAATGGTTGCGCATTCACTCTCTCAACTTACCAATTTAGACCTTTCTAATAATGTGTTGTTAGAAACTATAAATTGCGGAAGTGGTGGTTTTTCTACCTTAGATGTTTCCAATAATACAGCATTAACGGAATTACGATGTTCATATGGCTTGGTGTCAAACCTTGTCTTTGGTTCTAATAATACAGCGCTTACATATTTGGAGTGCCAGCAATCGCCTATATCTACGATTGACACATCATTGCTTTCTGGTTTAACAGATTTAATACTTAATGATAATCAATTAACGACAATTGATGTTTCTCAGAATTCAAATTTAGAAACTTTAGAGCTAGATGATAATCAGCTAACAACTATAGATGTTGAAAGTAATCTACAATTAAACACATTAAAAGTTGAAGCCAACCAATTGCAGACCGCTTATTTGAGAAATGGAAATAATAATCTTCTTACGACCTTGAGACTTCAATACAATCCAGAGTTATACTGCGTTTTTGTAGATAATGCCAATATAAACTATGGCAATTGGTACAGAGGTGGTGCAGTAACTTTAGTGGAAACGGAAGCGGAATGTGCCACAGCATCTGAGGTAACATTAATACCAGACATCAAGTTTGAGCAAGAATTAATAAGCCAAGGTTATGATACAAGCCCTTCTAATGGAGAAATTCCTACTTCAAAAATAAACTCGCTTATACAATTAGATGTGCAGAGTTCTGATATTACAGACTTAACAGGTATTGCCGATTTTGCAGCCTTAGAAAACTTAAATTGTGCTTATAATAATATTGATATTATTGATGTTTCAAATGTTTCTACTTTAAAGAGTTTAAGTGCAAATTATGCTGGTGCAGAACAGGTTATTTTGGGTACTAACCCAAATCTAACATCAATTAGTTTAACAAGTAATAATCTGGTCTCATTAGATGTTTCAGGTTTGCCAGCATTAACAGGTATTGGGGTTGGTAATAATAATTTAACAACGTTAGATGTTACTAATAATTTAGCGTTATCGGCATTAACGGTTTATGGTAATCCTCTTACAGTATTAGATTTAAGAAATATAAATATAAGAACTTTAAACTGTACTAATACACAAATAGAATATCTAGATTTAAGTAATAGTACCAATATGAACATATTTTATATAGGTAATAATCCAAACTTAACTTACGTGAATTTTAAGAGTGGAGGAAATGATGATATTGATCAGATATATTCAACAACATTTCCAGGGCTTCCTAATTTAGAAACTATATGTGTTGATGATGTTAATAATTTATTAGCATTGAGAATTCAAGCGCTTACAGACCAAGACATCAGTATTACGGAAGATTGTTTAAATCAAGTTACAGGAACATTGCAATACGATATTAATAATGACGGTTGTGACGCAGCAGATTTTAAAATTAAAAATCTAATGATACAGTCTGAGAGTGTTGTAGATACTACAGCAACGTTTACAAGTGTTGAAGGTGAGTATGTTAACTATGTTTCATCTAATACGTATGTCACATCTTTAGAATCTAGTCTTCCAGATTATTTTACCGTTGTGCCTCAGTCGCAAACCACTGTCTTTACGGATTTTAATAATACAGAGTTGATAGATTTTTGTATTCAAGCCAATGAGATTGTAGATGATCTTAATGTGATGTTGTTGCCTGTTAATCTTGCAAGACCAGGTTTTGATGCTACATATGAATTAATCTTTAGTAACATAGGAACAACACAATTAGATGGTTCAGTGGCTTTAACTTTTAATGATACCATGCTTAGTTTTATATCTGCTAACGATGCTATTGCGTCTCAAACAACAAACAGTTTAACGTTTGATTTTGCGGATTTAAAGCCTTTTGAGTCAAGAACAATTGAGTTAGAGTTTAATGTATTTACTCCGCCTACTGTAAATAGTGATGACGTGTTGGTGTTTACATCCGAAATTCTTCCTGTAAACTCAGATATTACACCAGAAGATAATAGTTATATTTTAGAACAGGTTGTGGTGAATTCGTATGATCCTAATGACAAACGTGTATTACAAGGTTCAACGATTTTTGAAGAAGAAAAAGGGAATTATTTAGATTATATTATTCGTTTTCAAAATACAGGAACAGCAAGTGCAATTAATGTAAGAATAGAAGATGTCTTGGATGCTAAGCTCGATTGGAAAACATTACAACCTTTGTCTTCTAGTCATGATTACACGGTTAAAGTCACAAACGAAAATAAAGTGGAGTTTATTTATGAAAACATTAATTTATTGGCTCAATCTGATGATGAAGAGCTCTCGCAAGGCTACATTGCGTTTAGAATAAAACCTAAAAATGATGTCGTTGTAGGTGATATTTTTGAAGGTGAAGCTGCTATTTATTTCGATTTTAATGCGCCAATCATAACAAATACAGTAAGTACGGAAATTGTGGCACCTTTAAGTGTTGGTCAGTTCAGTAGTCAATCTGTAAGGTTGTTTCCTAATCCAGCTCAAAATGTATTACATGTTGTATCTAATCAAATTATTGATCAATTAACTATTGTTGATATTAATGGGCGTGTTTTAAATGTAGTAAAACCTTCCGATTCAATCTACTATTTAGATACTTCAGGATTAGTTAATGGTGTTTACTTTTTAGACATACAATCTGGTATAGATAAATCAGTGAAAAGGTTTATTAAAAACTAAACAGATTACTTTTTTATTGTTAAAACCTTTCAATATTTATCATTGAAAGGTTTTTTATGTTTTAATATTTTATAGCTTCGATTAATTCGAGATATTTAGATTGGAGCTACGCTCAAGAAAAATCGAGTAAGATCATTGTTTTCTTACATAGATTGGAGGGGAGTGCGTAATGGTCCTATATAACAGGTGTTGTAAAGTTTTTTTAATGATAACGGCATCTATGCTAGTGCGGTTAATTTTAGAGGGTGTAGTGATGGGGTTAATCTCTTATTTCGTAGTTATTACACTGTTGAGGCGGAAGATTTAGATGCTGTGGTTTAGCATGTGTTGTCAAATGGATAATAAGATAAAATCTATGTTAAAGGTATGCTATTCTGTTTTTGGTGTATTTAAAAGATAAATAAAAAATTAAGCAACAACAATTTTTTGATAATATATTAATTAAGGGCTTTAATTAAATAAACACTTTAATTGATTTTAGCAATATTTATACTTCAAAAGCGTATGGTTTTAAGAGGGCTTTTGTTATTATGCGAGGGCTAGTTGTTTGTAATTTTTGCCAAATATTCAGGTGCCTTCGTTAGTTGTTAATATGCTTAATAATTTCTTTTTGTTGGCAGAAGGTTGTCCTGTGAAAGAAGCTAAACATAATATTAATTTGTTTTTAGAAATGCCAAAGTATGGTGTTATTGGTAAGGGGAGTGTGTATTGTAATGAGTGTCGTGTTAGGGTTTGTGACGGCTAAGAAATAGTGTGTCAACTGGTTTTTAGGTCTTTTGAGGTGGTTGTTTTTAAGTTTAAGTTTTAAAATATCAAATCTTTTCATAACTTCATGAATCCTTTTAGGTTCTAATTGATTGTTAGGGGCTTTTTGAAGTTGCCTCTCGTAAGGTGAATTAGTGTTATGAGAGGTCGTGCTTTTGTGTAATACTAAGGCGTTTGAAGTATGGTAAAGTAATCATCTAAATAAAAAACATATGAAACCAAGTCTTTCGTTTCGGTACTTACAGGTAAAAAGAGTAATGTTGTTCAGGTTGCCTTTTTTGATGTCGTTGTTAGTTTTATTTTTTGTGTCGTGTAAAGGTCTTAAAACAGCTGTTTTTGATCAGTATTCGTATCAGCAAGCTATTTCTATTAAAGTAGAGGGCTTGAGTCTCATGGGTGATGCTACTGAAGCTTATGTTGAAAACGAGGAAGATGTAAGAATGTTTTTGTTAGAGCTTGATAAAATTGTGGAATACGAAAAGAATAAATCAGACAATGCTGTTAGTTATGCAATGTGGCAAGTTGTGGCTAATGAAGATCGAAATCTTTTGGCGGGATTTTTTAAACGTTGGAAAGGTAAAGGGCAGTTGTCTAATGTTTTTATAGATGAAGCTAAGCTTCAGGTAGGTGAGTCTTTGGATTTGATTATTAAGTATGAAGCAAATAAAAATAAGACAAACGAAACTAATATTCTTAACTTTTTAAGCGCTAATTAATTATGGATATCGAAGAATTATTAAAGTTGTTGAAAGATGAATTGCTTTTGGTTTTAGGGGAGAGTTATGGGGATTATAAAAAAGAAACTAAAGCGGATATTGAAGCGTTTTTGACTCTGTCAAAAGTAAAATTAGAGCGTTGGACAAGCTTATTGCGGGCTGGTGAATTAACTGTTGAGGATTATGAGTGGCTTTTAGTAAGTCAGAAAGATTTATTAATTCTAAATGCATTGTATCAGGCGGGAATTTCTAAATTGCGACTAGGGCATTTAAAGAATAAGATTATAAAAACCATTGTAAATACAGTTGTGACGGTTGTTATCTGATTGGTATTTAGGTAAAACCTTGATTTCTATTTTTTTATAAAAGATTTATTTCTATTTTTAAGAAAATAACAATTCATGCTTAAAAAAGTTTTCGCAAGTGCTGTTTTTGGTGTTGAAGCATCGACTATTACTGTTGAAGTCAATGTGGATAAAGGTGTTGGTTATCATTTAGTCGGGCTTCCGGATAATGCTATTAAGGAAAGTAATTATCGTATTGCTGCGGCACTTCAAAATAACGGCTATAGAATTCCGGGAAAAAAGATTACAATAAACATGGCTCCTGCCGATTTACGAAAAGAAGGTTCGGCATACGATTTAACCTTGGCTATTGGTATTTTGGCTGCGTCAGATCAAATTAAAGCTGAAAAACTAGAGGATTACCTTATCATGGGAGAATTGTCCTTAGATGGAAGCTTACAACCTTTTAAAGGGGCTTTGCCTATTGCTGTAAAAGCTAGGGAAGAAGGTTTTAAGGGGTTTATACTACCTATTCAAAATGCAAAAGAAGCTGCTATTGTAGATGATTTAGAGGTTTTTGGTGTGGAAAATATTAGGCAAGTTATTGATCATTTTGATAAAGGCGAGCCTTTAGAACAGACTGTTATAAATACGAGAGAGGAATTTTATAAAAAGTTAGATTTTCCAGAATTCGATTTTGCAGATGTTAAGGGGCAGGAGTCTATTAAGCGCTGTATGGAAATTGCAGCAGCGGGAGGTCATAATATTATTCTTATTGGTCCGCCAGGTTCAGGAAAAACGATGTTAGCAAAACGTTTGCCTAGTATTTTGCCGCCAATGACATTGCATGAGGCTTTAGAAACCACTAAAATACATTCGGTAGTGGGAAGGGTGAAAGCGCATACGGGGCTTATGGCGCAACGACCATTTAGAAGTCCGCATCACACGATATCAAATGTTGCACTTGTAGGTGGTGGGAGTTACCCACAGCCAGGTGAAATCTCGCTATCGCATAATGGTGTTTTGTTTTTAGATGAATTGCCTGAATTTAAACGTGAAGTTTTAGAGGTCATGCGTCAGCCTTTAGAGGATAGGGAGGTGACGATTTCTAGAGCAAAATTTACGGTGACTTATCCGTCGTCTTTTATGTTGGTGGCTAGTATGAATCCGAGTCCGGGCGGTTATTTTAATGATCCGGACTCGCCAATCGCATCATCTCCAGCAGAAATGCAACGTTATATGGGGAAAATTTCAGGGCCGTTATTGGATCGAATAGATATCCATATAGAAGTTACGCCTGTTCCTTTTGAGAAATTAGCGGATGAGAGGAGTGGTGAATCTTCTGTAGATATCAGGAAGCGGGTTATTAAGGCTAGAGAGCGGCAGACTGTGCGTTTTAAAGCATTAGAGCATATTCATTACAATGCGCAGATGGGTACGAAACAAATACGTGAGTATTGTAAGTTAGATGAAGGTTCTTTGCAGTTGTTGAAGTCGGCAATGGAGCGTTTAAATCTTTCTGCTAGAGCTTATGATAGAATTTTGAAAGTAGCGAGAACGATAGCGGATTTAGAGGGTTCGGAATCTGTTTTGGGGGCTCATATCAGTGAGGCGATTCAGTATCGTAGTTTAGATCGTGAAGGTTGGTTAGGTTAGAGTTTTGGTTTGGAATGGTTTGCTGTTTTGGGTGTGGGTTAAATGTATTAAGAAAATATATCATTATATGGGAAAAATATACGCTTTGTTGTTGGTGTCGTTGATGTTGAGCTGTGGTAATGTAGAGGAAAAAGAGGTGTTGCCTGTGTCTACTTTGAAAAAAGTAGAATTAGTGGAGCGGCCAGTGTTGAATTTGAATCAGGCAAATCGTTTGTCGCAATTGCCTTTGCATTGTATGGATACAGAATATCCAAACAAACTGGGGCAAACTATTGGGGGTGCGTCAGATTTAAAAACACCAAAAGAATTGCATCCGGCGTTTTATGGGTGTTTCGATTGGCATTCTGCGGTTCATGGGCATTGGAGTTTGGTGTCGCTTTTAAAACAGTTTCCGAATTTGGAGCGTAAGGATGAGATTCAGCAAAAATTACTTCAAAACATCTCTAAGGAGAATATAGCGCAAGAGTTGCTTTATTTTGAAGGGCAGTATAATGCGTCTTTTGAGCGTACTTATGGTTGGGCTTGGTTGCTTAAATTGGCTGAAGAGTTGCATACGTGGAATGGTTCAGTGGTAGCGGAGGAGTTGGAAGTGAATTTGCAGCCATTAACAGATTTGATTGTTCGTAAATATTTGGAATTTCTGCCTAAATTAAATTACCCGATAAGAGTGGGTGAGCACTCGAATACGGCTTTTGGGTTGAGTTTTGCTTATGATTATGCTGTTGCTGTGGGGCATGATGAGTTAAGGGTGTTGATAGAAAATAGGGCTAAAGATTTTTATGATGACGATCAGGATTGTCCGATAGAATGGGAGCCTAGTGGATTTGATTTTTTGTCTCCTTGTTTAGAGGAGGCTGCTTTGATGAAGCGTGTGTTGTCTGTTGAGGATTTTAAAGTGTGGATAGGTGGTTTTTTGCCAGAGCTTAGTGATGAAAGTTTTGACTGGTCGGTTGGCGAAGTTTCTGATAGAACAGACGGGAAGTTGGTGCATCTTGATGGTGTGAATTTTTCGAGGGCATGGAGTTTGAATTATGTGGCAAAGGGCTTGTCTGAGTATCAGCATCTTCAGAATTTGGCGAATAAACATATTAATTATTCTTTGCCGAGTATTGTTGGTGATAGTTATGAAGGAGGGCATTGGCTTGGTAGTTTTGCAATCTATGCTTTGAATTCTGTAGAAGAATGATGTGTAATATTTGTTTCTGATTTCTGGATGGGATCGTGTGGTGATTTTGCATGATAAAGAGGTTGGTTTTAGTTCTGTTTTAAGTGTGGTGAAATATCAAAAAAAAAGAGAAGTCTTTAAAAGGTGTAAAAGTAGAGGTGAAAGCATTGGTAATTTGTGTGCGTGATGGTGCTGAAAATGCGATTGACTTTTTGAAATATTTAAGCTTTAATTTGAATAAAAAGAACGTCTGGATTTAATTAGTGATATGTGTTGTGGGTTTCAGTTTTTGTGGTGTAATGAGGTTATTATTTTGGTGAAATAGCTAGTTGTTATTGGTAAGCATGTGCTTCGGGATGTGTTATGTTTTAAAATAAAACCTAAGACAATACTATTAAACTAATTGTTGATATAAAATAGGTAAATGGTTCAATATTAATTTTTTAAGTATTTACTATTGATAATGTCAATACTGAGTTTTTAAGATTGTGAGAACTGTATAAGGTTGAAAATGGCACTAGGATATTGAAATCAAAAATAGTTAAAATTTCGTTATGTTATGATGATGGACTTGCTGTTGGTTTAGAGTCTTATTCAGAAGACGTAAAACTGTTAAAGCCTGAAAGAATTGAGTTGCATTCTCAAACCATTTACACGGTTTTTTTAATCGGTTTTTTGTATTTAGGAGGGAGTAATTCCACTTTGTTTTTAGATTGAAAAAACAACTCCGAATTTCAATGTAAAAATGGGTTGGTTGCTATAGGGTGAGAATAAACAGAACTTTATTTGTAAGACAGTTCTAGAAGTTGGTATATGATTGGGAATCCTCTATTGTAATTATTTAATCCTAAAGCGCATTCATCTATAAAAATAATTTAGAGCCAATTTTAATAGCCCTAGTTTTATCAAGAATAGTTTAGCTAACTTATTGTTATGATAAGAGGTTGTTAAACTACAGGTTACTACCCTGCAATTCTTCAATTAACAGAAAAGGCCATTAATATATGAAGTCAGAAATAGCGTCTAATTGCTTGACAATGAGAAGGCGTGATTATTAATGTAAGAATAGGTTTAATAAAAATTTTATATGTAAAATAAAATTAATAATTTACAAAAGCTATTTAATTAAATTCAACCAAAATAATATGAAAAATTTCAGTCTATTAATACTTGGAATTATCCTAGGCGTAGTTGCCGCGTCTTTTTACTATAACTCTATTGGTGTAGGTGCGCCAACAGAACAGTTGCCGCCAAAACCTTATGGGTACATTACTTCCGAAACGGCAAAAAAACTTGACGAAGCTTATAATGAAAGGTATAGTATAATTAATGATTCTTTGTTTAAAGATCCTAAAGAAGAAGATAACAGGTCGTCTTGGTATAAGTTGCAGGCAATAGAAGAATATTTGGCTTATACAAAATATGAAGCCAAACAAGGGGGATATACGTTAGATGGTTTACGTTTGTATTTAGGGGCTTATCCAGATTCTAAAGAAGGGAGAGGTTTAACAACCATGTTTTTTGTTCCCACCGGTTATAAGACTGTTTCAGATGGTAGTATCTTTTCGTTGCAAGGTGGTGGTAAAGATTTACCAGGTTTTGGTGGTTTAAATTTAGGTAGTCAAGGTACGCCTCCAGGTGCTAATTATCCTCAGTAAATAGATTTATGCTTCATGCTTTAATTACTAGTTTATTAGAACTAATTGCTGCGTTTTCAGGGTTTTACTTTTTAAGTAAAAACAGAGACTCTAAATTAAGGCCTTTTGTGTATTTTTTAGTAATTACTGTTTTTACTGATGCTATGGGGAATTATACTAGCTTCATAGATAGAATTGAATTTTTACATGGTTTAAAAACAACTCGTTTTGTAACCAATTCATGGTTATTCAACATATATATAGTAGGGTCGTTGTTCTTTTATATTTATTTTTATAAAACACAATTGATGTATCCTAAGCATAAAAAGATATTGAATCTATTGTGTGCTATTTCCGTTTTGGTTGTTATTATTAATATTTATTTTGGATGGTCTATTTTATTTGGTATGCTATTAAAATATAATATTCTATGGACTACGTTGTCTGTTTTTATATGCGTATCCTTATATTTTTATGAAGTTTTGATGAGTGATAAAATATTAATTTTCTATAAGTCAACTTTATTTTATATAAGTATTGGTTTGTTGCTTTGGTGGCTCATAGTACCTCCTTTGGTATTTTATATGCCTTACTATAAGAAGATTTATCCAAACTTAGTAAGTATGAGAAATGGGATGTTAATTATGGCAAATATTTATTTGTATGGTTGTTTTACAATAGGGTTTATATGGGGCAAGGAGTAGTAGAAAAAGAGATTTTAGATTTAACGATATTGATTTACTCGGTGGTTGTATTAGTGATTCTTGCAACGACTATAATCGTGTTTTTTATTATTTTTCAAAAACGAAAAAATCAACTTCTTTTAGATAAAATTAATCAGCAACAAAAGTTTGATGAAGAGCTCATTAAAACCCAGCAAGAAATTCAAGAGGAAACCTTAAAGCATATTGGACGAGAGTTGCATGATAATGTTGGACAAATGCTTGTATTGGCAACGATGCAAATGAAAACTGTAGCATCTACCGTTACAGATGACATAAAGGTTAAAGTAGATAATACGGCAAATGTATTAAAAGCATCATTAGAAGAAGTTAGGGCTTTGTCTAAATCGTTGAATAGTGATGTTATTTTTAATCTTGGTTTTAATGCTACAGTTGAAAATGAAGTCTTACGCCTAAATAAATCAGGACTTATTGCTTCTAGTTTATCTATTAACGGTACTAAGGTTAGTTTTGAAAATAAAAAAGATGAAATAATTCTTTTTAGAATTCTGCAAGAGTTCTTTTCAAATACCTTAAAGTACGCAGAGGCAGAACACCTTAACGTGGTCTTAAATTACGAAGATGAATTTTTAAATATTAGAGTTGAAGATGATGGTAATGGTTTTGAGCTTGAAGGTGTACAAAAAGGTTCAGGGCTTATTAATATGGAAAAACGAGCCGAATTATTGAATGCTAACTATGAATTAGTGTCTCAACTAAACAAAGGCACATCGCTTAACTTAGTATATCCTTTTAGAACAAATTAAACCTTACAAGCATTCCAAAGTGAATCATTGGGCAATGGTGCTGTAATTATCACTTCTTCTTTTTTAACAGGATGTATAAAGTGTAAGGTTCTAGCGTGTAAGCTAATACTTGCATCTTTATTACTGCGGTCAAATCCGTATTTTAAATCGCCTTTTATTGGGCAACCTATAGAAGATAATTGCGCTCTAATTTGGTGGTGTCTTCCGGTTTCTAAATCAACTTCCAAGAGATAAAAATTATCTAAAGTTTGTTTCAGTTGGTAATGAAGAATAGCTTTTTTACTGCCTTCAACTTCTTTAGTATAAGATGTAGACTTGTTATTTTTAGGATTCTTTTTTAACCAGTGGATTAACGTGTCCTTAGTTTTTTGTGGTTGGTTTTTTACTAAAGCCCAATAGGTTTTTTTAGCTGTTTTTTCGGCAAATAATTTGTTTAGCCTAGGTAGTGCCTTACTTGTTTTTGCAAACATCACAATGCCCGTTGTAGGTCTGTCTAAACGATGAACAACTCCTAAATAGACATTACCTTCCTTATTGTATTTATCCTTTAAATACGACTTTACAACGTCGCTTAAAGGTTTGTCTCCGGTTTTGTCTCCTTGAACAATATCTCCCGCACGTTTATTAACCACGATGATGTGGTTGTCTTCATGAAGTACCTGAAGGTTGTTTTTATTAGATAGAATTTTATTAGACATTTTAGATCTTTAGATTTATAGAAAATATTAGATTAATGTAGATTTGAATTTTGAAATCATTTTGATAATTTCACCTAATTCAGAAAGGCATGATTGGAGTTCTTTATCTAAAATAAAATTTAAATCAGCGGAAATAAGAAGCTGAGTTTCTATTTCGTAAGCAGAACCTATTGATATTTGTAAAAACCGAGCGAAATCTTTATTAGAATTTCTAGAAGATCCTTCAGCTATATTTGAAGGAATTGAAACCGATGCTCTTCTCAATTGATTGGTTAGGCCAAATTTTTCTGAATCAGGAAACTTTGAAGTAATAGCATAAATTTCAGAGCAGAATAACCTACTTCTTTTCCAAATCAGCAATTCTTTAAATTTATGAGCCATATTCTAGGTTCAGTTATCTAACAATCTAATAGTGTCTAGTTATCTAACAATCTAATAGTGTCTAGTTGTCTAACAATCTAATAATGTCTAGTTGTCTAACAATCTAATAATGTCTAGGTATCTAACAATCTAAATTAATATTGTTCCTCATCATTAGGGAAGTCTTCGGTCTTTACATCGTCTACATACTGTGAAATTGCAGAAGTCATTTCTTCATAAAGGTTCATATAGCGACGTAAAAAACGAGGGTTAAACTCGTGAGTCATCCCTAACATATCGTGTAAAACAAGTACTTGTCCGTCAACACCGTCTCCAGCACCAATACCAATTACTGGTATCGAAACACTGTCGGCAACTTCTTTAGCTAAAGCCGCAGGGATTTTTTCTAAAACAATAGCAAAACAACCTGCTTTTTCTAGCATTAAAGCATCTTCTTTTAATTGATCGGCTTCTTGTTCTTCTTTTGCTCTTACTGTATATGTTCCAAATTTATAAATAGATTGTGGAGTTAGGCCTAAATGACCCATAACAGGAATTCCTGCATTAAGAATACGCTTTACGGATTCTTTAATTTCTTTACCACCTTCCATTTTAACGGCATGTCCACCGCTTTCTTTCATAATTCTAATTGCAGAACGTAAGGCTTCTTTAGGGTCGCTTTGGTAGGTTCCAAAGGGTAAATCAACAACAACTAAACAACGATCAATAGCTCTAACCACAGAAGACGCGTGATATATCATTTGGTCTAATGTGATTGGCAAAGTGGTTTCATGACCAGCCATAACATTACTAGCAGAGTCGCCAACCAAAATAACATCGATACCTGCACCATCAACGATTTTAGCCATGGTATAATCATAGGCTGTTAACATCGATATTTTTTCACCTCTAGACTTCATATCTACAAGGCTCTTTACGGTAATTCTTTTGTATTCTTTTTTTGCTACTGACATTGTGTTTTTATTAGTTGAATGTAAAAATAGTAAATAGTTTAATTAAGTCTGTTTTTAACTAAATACATTTTAAAAAAAGCTTTTATTGACTTGTTAAATATTTGTTTAAAAAAAACAATCATCTGTATTTTAATTAGTTTACAAGAAACTATGTTGTCTATTAACATTTTAAAAACCAATAATTATGAAAAAAACAATATTTGCATTAATTTGTGCATTAGGAGTTTTATCATTTACTTCTAGCGATGATTTAAATAATGATAATTATGAAGAGTATTGCAATCAATCATATGTCATAGATGGTGGTGGTGATTGTCCATTCAATGGTACTTACCATGGTTGGTGTAGTGAAGCAGAGTTTGAAGAATATGCTCAATCTGTATATGAATCCGAAGGATGCGAAGCGCCTGTGAAAAAGAAGAATGTTCCTAAATTAGAGCCATAATAGATATTATTAAATTATAATTTTTACCAGACAAAATAGTTTTTATATCACACAGAATTATTATTATTATTATTATTATTATTATTATTATTATTATTATTATGAAGTTAACATTTTACTTTATTTTATTTTATTCATTTTGCTTCTCTCAAGAAACTATAGATTTAACAGAAGTGTCCTATACTTTTGATGTTAATTTAAATAGCTATACAGAAGGAATACCTTACAAATCTAGGTTGTACTACAATGATAGCACAAGCCTATTTATTTACAATAGAATAAATTTTGAAGGAGCCGAAGGTTTTTTTAAAAAAGCAGGAGATAGAACAGGTAGATTTAATGGCGTGCGTTTTTATAGAAATTATGATGAAGAGGGTTACAAATTTTATTTAAATTTTAATACCAAAGAGTTAACCTCACGCGAAGTCTTAATGGAGAAGTATGAGGTTACCGTTAAGGAAAAGGATATTGGTTTTAATTGGGTAATTACGGAGGAATCAAAAAAAATAGGAGACTATGTTTGTTATAAAGCAACTACCCAAAATTTTAGAGGTCGTAATTATGAGGCTTGGTTTACTTATGACATTCCAGTACCTACTGGACCATGGAAATTTCACGGATTACCAGGATTAATTTTAGAAGTACATGATGATAAAGACTTAATAAATATTACTTTCAATACTATAAAGCAGAATAGTAAATCAAAAGCATATTATGCTAAACCAAATTCTAAAGATGTATATAATTTAGAGGAGTACCTTAAAGAAAGTTTTAGATTGTACTTAAGTTACGTAAATAATAAAAAAGCAATGATTGCGACAGGGCAAATGAGAAGTGGAGATCCAAGTGCATACGTAAATATAGAATATAATGATGAACAGATAAAGCTACTAGATAAATACCATCAAATTGAATATAATACTTATGAGGAATCACTTAAAAAAGAATGATGACTTTAGTATTATATCATCAAGTCTTAAAATTATTTTTTTTATAGTATTTTCTTTCCATATTTCTCACTCCCAAGAATCAATTAATATTTATGGAATAGTCACTGATTCCATTTCCCAACCGTTAGATTTAATAACAGTAGTTGTATTAGATAAAAATAATAGGTATATCGCTAATTTTAGAACTCAGAAAGATGGAAAATATAACTTCAAAATTCCGTCTAATAAAAGCTTATATATTTTAAAATTTAAATCCTTAGCTTATAAGACTGATGATGTTATAGTTAATATTAAAAAAGGGCTGAATGAATACCAAATTGATGTTATGATGTATCCTGACATCACAGAGTTAGATGCTGTGGTTGTAAAATCTCAACAGCCTATAAAAATTGAAAAGGATACTATTACATTTAAAGTTTCTAGCTTTATAACTAAACAAAATGAAGTACTTGAAGATTTACTTAAAAACTTGCCTGGTATTGAAGTAGATGCTAATGGAATTGTTAAAGTAAATAACCAAGCAATTTCAAAGGTGTTAATAGGTGGTGATGATGTGTTTGATAATAATTATAAAATCGCTACTAAAAATATTGATGCCAGTGATATAGAAGAGGTTGAGATTATTTATAATTTTGATGAAAATTCTGTATTGCGAGCATTGACAGACTCTGAAGATATAGCATTAAATATATCTATAAAAAAAGAAAGACAAGGAGCTATTTATGGTAAAACTAATGTTGGATATGGTAATGATAATAATTATTTAGGCGATCTAACACTTTTTAATTTAAACAATAATTTAAAAACGTTTCTAATAAGTAAAACGAATACCATTGGTGAAAAAGCTAATGAGAATCTTAACGGTTCCATGTTCAATAGATCGGGTAGTCGTTATTTTGACGATTATCGAGCTTTTTCCAAAAATATAATTACTACTGATGTCGTAGCGTCCAATAGTTTGTTTGATGAAATGTATATTAACGATAATACTTCATATTTTAATTCATTACATCTTCTCACAAAACCCAAAAAAAATATTCATGTTAGAGGAATTTTTTATTTTCTAGATGATGTTGTTAAAAAAGAAAATGCTTTTACCACTTTTTACTCAGCACCATCAAACTTTAGTGTTTTTCAATCAAAATTTCATAGAGAGAAGTCTAGTGAATTCAATGCTGAGTTAAATATTAAGAATGCAAACGGAAGTAAATCGTTTATAGAATATAATGGGATTATAAACAATTCTAAAAACGAAACAAACATAGATTTAACTATTGATGACAATCAGTACAATGAAAATTTGGATATTAAAGATTACTATTTCTCTCAACAGCTCAACACTACATTTAGAGTTAGCGGAAAAAGCGCGTTAAGTATAAACTTGTTTTATTTACAAGATAAAAACCCACAAGGCTATTCTACTAGTAGTCCTATTTTTGATGATCAAGGCATTATAACTCAATCTTATGAAAATCCAATAAAACATTATGGGTTTAACTCAAAATTAATTAGTAAAACACATGAATGGAATCTAGGATTTTTAATTAAGGATGAAAAAATAATTAGTAAAACTTTAAATGATGGCTCTGAGTTACAATTTGAAGATTTAACGTTTTATAATAATTTAACTAATACTAGTAAAGATCTTTTCGTCTATAGGCAGTATTTGTTTTCGTTAGGGAAGAAATATGATTTAACAATAAAGGCAAAAGGAGGTTATAATAGCGTAAAATATAAAAATGATATAGTAGGGCAGAATTTTACAGAAACAAACCATCAATTATACGCTGAGCCAGAGTTGAAATTATCTAAAAAAACGAAGAAATATGGTAAGTATACTGTTTCTTATAAATTTTCTTTAAAACAACCTGAAATAAGTGATGTTTATAGTGGCCTATTATTAACTTCAAATAGGGGATTTACCAAGGGTATAAATGAATTGTTTAACCTTTATAAACATAGGTCAAGAATATCATACGCAATATCAGATTTCAGGAAAAACATATTTATTAATGCATCATTGAGTTATAATTACAACCAAAATACATTTGGTTATGAATATATAAACACTCCAAACTTTGATGTTTTAATTAATACTAGAGCTAAAAATAATAATATAACCATAGCATCTTTTAAGGTAAATAGAAGTTTTAGTTCCATCAAATCAGGGTTTTTTTTAGAGTATGGAGGTATATACCGGCGAAGTTATGTTGAGATTGCAGGTAATGAAGAAATGGCTTCAAATTATGTTAATAATATAGGTTTAAGATATGGCAGCTATTTTAAAAGTAAAATAAATTTAAAGTCGGGTTTTAAAGCGCAGTTTACCAATCTAAAGACATCAATTATAAATAATAAAAACACACAATATACTAGTTTCTTTCAATTGGTTTACGACATCAATGATGAACTAATATTTTCTTTAGATTCAAAACAAATCTATCCTAGCAAATCTAACAATATTGACCAGGTTTATAATTTTATTGATATTGAGTTCAAATATTTAGCGATAAAGAATAAATTAGATTTTACACTAATTGGTCAGAATTTAACTAATGTTAGAAATTTTCAGAATAGTTATGCGTCTTTAATTTCTAATACTAATACTTATATTTTTTTAAATAAATCTTTTGTGTCACTTTCTATGTCTTATCGTTTTTAATATTTAAATGTTAAAGTTAAAAGTATCATTTGGCAAGTCAATTCACAAGAGTAAGAGTTTTTCTTCCAATTGGGAAGGCTAGGGTTGGCTTAACAGTCTGTAAGGTTTACACCAACCGCCAATCCACCTTCTGAGGTTTCCTTATACTTAGAGCTCATATCTTTTGCAGTTTCCCACATCGTCTGAACCACTTTGTCTAAAGGCACTTTTACATTATTAGGATCTGTTTCTAGAGCTAATTCAGCGGCATTTATGGCTTTTATAGCTCCCATAGAATTACGCTCTATACAAGGAATTTGTACTAAACCACCAATTGGATCACAGGTTAAACCTAAATGATGTTCCATAGCGATTTCAGCAGCGACTAAAACTTGCTCAGGAGTTCCTCCTAATAGTTCACATAAGGCACCAGCAGCCATGGCAGATGAGACTCCAATTTCTGCTTGACAACCTCCCATTGCAGCACTAATAGTGGCATTTTTCTTGAAAATACTACCAATTTCACTAGCTACAAAAAGGAATTTTTTGATATGTTCAAAATCAGCGTCATGATTTTCAATTACTAAATAATACATTAATACAGATGGAATAACTCCTGCGCTACCATTAGTAGGTGCGGTAACAACACGACCTAATGATGCATTCACTTCATTTACCGCTAAGGCAAAACAGCTCACCCATTTTAAAATCTGACGGAATTTAACTTCCGTTTTTCTAATGGTTTCAAGCCACTCTTGTGGATTGTCGTAGGTGTTATCTCCAATAATATTTTTATGCATGTCATAAGCACGACGTCTAACATTGAGGCCACCTGGTAAATTGCCTTCGGTATGACAACCAACATACATGCATTCTAGCATGGTATCCCAAATACGTTTTAATTCAAAATCTATAGAGGCTTCATCGCGTATCGATTTTTCATTTTCTAAAACCACACCAGAAATAGGGAGTTGTAATTGATCACAAAACTTAAGAAGTTCTTCTCCGTAAGCTACAGGGTAAGGAAATGTGCAATAAAAGATGATTTTGTTTGCTTTAGATACTTTTCGCTCTTCTTGTACCACAAATCCGCCACCAATAGAGTAGTAGGTCGATTTGTAATTCCGACCATTGATAAGAGCACTAAATACTATACCGTTAGAATGAAATGGTAGTGATTTTCGATTAAAAACGATATTGGTTTTAAAATCAAAAGGAAGGGCTCTTTCGTTATTAAAGTTTAAAACATGATTTGTCTTAACACCCGAAATAATGGTGTCTATATCCTCAATAGGCATACGTTCAGGATCTGCTCCAGTTAAGCCTAAAATTACAGCAAAGTCTGTAGCATGACCTTTACCTGTTAATGATAAAGACCCATAAAGATCTACCGTTATTTTTTCAACTTTATCAAAACGCTTTTTAGCTTTTAATTCTTTTATCCAACGTTCGGCAGCACGCCATGGCCCTAAAGTGTGAGAACTCGATGGTCCTACGCCAATTTTAAGCATATCAAATACAGAAATACACTCCATTTACGAAATCATTTTTGTTAAATACAAATATACATCTTGTTGTTTCATACTTAGCAAATATTCACAAAAATGAAGACATAAAAAAAAAGCCCAAACATAAGTTTAGACTTTTTATAAATTTTAAATAGTTAGTGCTTATTCTACCAACTCCATAACAGATTCATAATCATTAATATCTATATCTGAACTGTTTACAAATTCTATAGGTAGTATAACAATTCTAAAGGTTTGATTAATTCTTTCGTCGTCCAATAATAAATTAAAATCAAATGTGGGATGAGATTCAATAAAAATAGTAACGAAATCAAAGTTGTGTTCGTAGTTATACTGAAATTCCTCTTCAGAGTTTACATATACAGTTTCTGGAAGCGATTTCCATACATCAAAACCATCTACCTGACCTTTAAGATGGTAAACTAATACCATGTCGGAATCATCTAAATAAAGATCAAGAGGTATTTCTATTGTTTCTTGATAATTGTTGGTAGATGTAAAATCTATAGTTCTTTCAAAGGATTGGCCTTCAAAGATAGCTCCATCTTGTCCGTCAAAACCTGGAGGGCCTTGCTCGCCTTCGCAAGCAGTTATTAAAAATGTAAGTGTAAATAATAAATAGGCTATTTTTTTCATGAGGATATAAATTTTAATTAATTACTAATGTATTGTTATTTTGTATCAAACAGCATGCCTTTTTTATAAAAGTATAGGGATTTCCATGTTAAAGTTGATTTTAGTAATGTATTCTTAAAAAGAAAGTCATCTAAAAATTACTTTTTAGACGACTTTCAAATGAAAAAAATTAGCAGAATTATTTAATTAAAAGTTTTATGCTTTCACCACTTTTTGTTTTTAATACATAAGTGCCAGCAGTTAAACTTGGGAGTTCAAAACTCATTGTATGCTCTTTTGATAAGATTTTACGACCTTGAACATCAAATAAAGCAACAGAAACTGATTTATTAAAATATACCGTTTGGTTTGATTTGGATGGGTTAGGGTACATTTTTAAAGTATTTGACACTAATGTAGGTTCTTCAATACTTAAAGAGTTATTGTTAAGCGCATAGAAACTCAACGTAGAACTTACTTCGTTAGCCATAATTACTAAACCTTTGTTGTTAGGACTGTCTTCTGGCTTTACATAAATAATGCCTTCAGGACCTAAATCTCCACCTTCATCGTCACCTAAATCTCTATTGTTAATGTATTTTTCAAAAACAGCATTATTTGGGTCGGTAATATTGTAGGTCATAAAACCACCAACACGCTCTAAAGTTATAAAGGCATAAAATTCATCATTAATTTCAGCCACTGTTACACCTTCTGGCTCAGACCCTTTATTATCACTTCTGTTTTTAAAGTTGTTGTTACTATTACTAACATTAAACAAATCGCCATAAGTTGGGTCATTTGCAGTAATGCGTTCAAAATCGTCACCACTATCAAATACTAAAGCACCTGTCGCTGTATTCCAAATACTAAATGAACGTGAACCAAATACGTGAATTTCATCGAAATCACCATCATTGTCTAAATCACCATTAGCATTGGTAACCGTTAAGCGGCCTAAGTTGCTTTCTAATTGTAAGAATTCGGCATTAGGAAACACAGTTGGGTCTAAGTTGAGATCACTAATACGTTCTTCTTCCTCAAATGTATCATATTCTCTAGCATCACCTTCGTTAGCTGTTACTAAATAAGTAATGCCATTAACGTTGTAAGAAGCCATAGCATCTGGCATATACATACCTTTTATAGGCCAATTAGATAAGAATACGAAATCTGTTTTATCTGACGTATCAATTGTGTTTCCTGCTAAAGCATGGTCTTTTAAACCTAAAGGTAAGATGTCTGTGATAGTGTTTGTGGTTAAATCAATAACTCCAATAGCATTGTTTTCTTGAAGTGTCACATAAGCAGTTTGAGAGTCACTAGAAAACGTAATGTATTCTGGTTCCAAGTCTTGAGAAACTGTGGCACTGGGACCAAATACTCTAACACCTTCTGCTTGTAATGATGCTAATTGGCTATCAAAACTATTAAAGTTTATTGGCGTAACGTTAGTTTGAGAAATATTACCCAATCCACTTGTAACATCAATCACAGAAATACTACCTTCAGGATCTACAGAATAATCATCATTAGGTTGACCTTCATTGGCAACTAAAAGCTTTGTGCCGTCTGGTGTAAATCCTACCATATCTGGAAGATTTCCTGCAGTAACAATAGAAGAGATAGTACCATTGACATCACAAAATACAACTACACCATCTTCTAATGGGCCTTTTGAAATACCAAGAGCGACTATATTATTCATATAAGCAACACTGGTTGGGTCGCCATACATAGATAAATCGATAGTATTAATTGTTGTAATGGCATTAATGTCAGAGAAATCTATGATCTCTAATTTTTGACCTGTTGAATTCAATACAAATAAACGTTCAGACATTGGATCGTGAGCAACAATTTCGGCAGAACCAGCAGCATCTACTAAATAACTAGATATGTATTCAATATCTAAGGCGTCAGTTGGAGTAGGGATAGTATTGTCATCATCTAAAATGTAAACTCCTGTTGTTTCGTATGCACCAAGAGTAGCATTAACAGGATTAGACAGTTCTAAAATAAAAAGTTCATCCATTTCAGCTAAAGCATCATTCACTACAGGAATAGAAAGCGTAATTGCATTTGTAGAATTTTCAGGGAAATTTAAGGTTTGGTTAGAAAACGTAAAATCCTCTACGGTTGTAGCTGTTAATAATTCCGTAACTAAACGCACATCTATAGAAACGGCATCACTTGGTGTGGCAGATAACTCTACAGTAATGTTTACTGTTATTTCGTCTTCATTAATAACATAGGTGCTTTCAGAAAAACTTATTTGCGGAATAACATTAGTTATAGGTGTATAGCTTCCTGGTGAGGCAAACACATCTTCGCCTATAGATTGACCAACTAAATTTGTAGCAGGAGTCCAGTTAGTACCTTCGTTAAAATCAGCATTTGGATTTAATAATTCTAAAGAAGGGCCATCTCCATCTACTGATGTTGGCCAAGGAGCATCGTCGCTATATTCAACTTGTGATATGACATCTCCGTTAGAATTTTTAATTTCAAGTAATTCTCCTCCATTACCTAAGGCGTTTGAAATAGCTTGTGGCATATCTAAGAACGTCACGCCATAAAAAGCGTCTGCTGTAGCTTTGTCAGTTGCTAATAATACCATCTCACCTTCTGCAAGTGACATTTCTGGAAATGTAAAGATAAAATTACCTTCATCATTAACTGTTATACCTCCTAAATCTATAGAAGCTGTACTGTTATTATAGATTTCTAAAAACTCAAGAGCATTAGAATTGTCAGAAGGAGCATTGTACATTATTTCTGTGATAATTAAACCAGAAGTTAATGCATTGTAATATAAATCTTGACTTACATAAGCTGTTGTTTGAATGTTGGCAAATAGATCTTCGAGATTATTAACGCTTACATTATATGCTATACCTTCTGTAAAACCAGAATGTGTCACGGTTGCTGTTAAAGTAGTATTGTCATATACGACAGAATTAACGGTCAACGTAGGATTGAAAACATAATTTGTTAATGTTTCTGCAGTAGTTTGTGTTATCTCTTCAGTAAAAACCACTTCTAATGTAGTTTGGTTTAGTGCATAAACGTTAGCAACGCTTGGAGGATTAGTATCTGTCGTTGCAATTACAAAAGGAGTCGTGTTAAACGGTAAACTAGCATTGTTTTCAAAATCATAGTTATTCATATTGTTTAAGGTAACATTATATCCATTAGCCGTATAACCCGTTCTTGGTCCATTATAAACAGCCAATGAAGTTCCGTTAGAATAAGTTATAGCAGTAGAGCCTTCTGTAAGTCCGGTACCTGTTAAACCTGTTCCTGTGCCATCATCGTATGCCGAAGATGAGTTTGCAACAGCAGTAATAAATGTAGTAGGCGTGTCTATATCTGTACCTTGATATACAAATATAGCTTCTGATGATGCCGAAATTCCGCCAGGCGAACCAACAATAGTTCCATGTGATACGTTTGGTGTGGCACCGATGTCGTAAAATGTAATAATTGATCCAGCAGTAATAATATCTGTTCCAGTTTGCCATTCGTAATTAGCTTCTCCAGAATTGAATGCAGTGCCTGTCCATTCTTTGTCAGAAAAATAGATAATGCTATTTGCAGGTATGTTAACAAATGTTACCATAGCAAAATCGTCATCGTCATTGGCATGAAAAGCAGTAAATGCCATATCTCCTGTATTGAGCTGAGCACTAGAAGCGCATGAAAAAAAGAGTAATAATAATCGTAAAATGTGTTTCATAATATTTGGTTGTTTTAGTTGACGTGAAATTATCAACCAAACATTTCTTAATTATATACTCTATATTATATATGGATGAAGAAAACTTTAAGAATGTTAAGTAGAAGTGTGCTTAATGTTGCGGGCTGTGATTATCTCATAACAATTAATTAAAGTGACATCATGTCATATTTTTTGCCGTGGCATAATCATTGACTATTAGTTATCGAGTTAAAAAAATAATAACACGACACTTTCCGTGAAAGCGGAAAACAAATAACAAATATAATTATGAGTAAGATTATTGGAATTGATTTAGGTACAACTAACTCTTGTGTTTCTGTAATGGAAGGTAATGAGCCAGTTGTAATCCCAAACGCTGAAGGTAAAAGAACAACACCTTCGGTTATCGCTTTCGTTGAAGGAGGTGAAATTAAAGTTGGTGATCCAGCAAAGAGACAAGCAGTGACTAACCCTACAAAAACGATTTATTCTATTAAGCGTTTTATGGGTAACAAGTATTCTGAGTCTAAAAAAGAAGCAGAGCGTGTACCATATAAAGTGGTAAAAGGCGACAACGATACTCCAAGAGTAGATATCGATGGTCGTTTATATACACCTCAAGAATTATCGGCAATGATTCTTCAAAAAATGAAGAAAACAGCTGAGGACTATTTAGGTCAAGATGTGACAGAAGCAGTAATTACTGTACCAGCATACTTTAACGATGCACAACGTCAGGCTACAAAAGAAGCAGGTGAGATTGCAGGTTTAAAAGTGAGAAGAATTATTAACGAACCAACTGCTGCAGCATTAGCTTATGGTATGGACAAAAAAGGTACTGATCAGAAAATCGTAGTATTCGATTTTGGTGGTGGTACGCATGATGTGTCTATCTTAGAGTTAGGTGATGGTGTATTTGAAGTATTATCTACAGATGGTGATACACACTTAGGAGGTGATGATGTTGATGAAAGAATCATTGATTGGTTAGCTGAAGAATTTATTGCTGACGAGGATATGGATTTGCGTAAAGACCCAATGGCTTTACAACGTTTAAAAGAAGCTGCTGAAAAAGCGAAGATTGAATTATCGTCTTCTTCTCAAACAGAAATTAACTTACCATACGTAACGGCTACAGCTAGTGGTCCTAAACACTTGGTACGTACATTAACACGTTCTAAATTTGAGCAGTTAATTGACGACTTAATTAAAAGAACGATAGAGCCATGTCAAACAGCATTAAAAGCTGCAGGTTTAACAAAATCTGATATTGACCAAGTAATCTTAGTAGGTGGTTCTACACGTATTCCTGCTGTACAAGCAGCTGTAGAATCTTTCTTTGGAAAAGCCCCAAGTAAAGGTGTAAACCCTGATGAGGTTGTGTCTTTAGGAGCAGGTATTCAAGGTGGTGTATTAACAGGTGATGTAAAAGACGTTCTTTTGTTAGATGTAACACCATTATCTCTTGGTATCGAAACTATGGGTAATGTAATGACTAAGTTAATTGAGTCTAACACTACGATTCCAACAAAGAAATCGCAAGTATTCTCAACAGCAGCAGATAACCAGCCATCGGTAGAGATTCACGTATTACAAGGTGAACGTCCAATGGCAGCAGATAACAAAACAATTGGTCGTTTCCACTTAGATGGTATTCCACCAGCAAGACGAGGAACACCTCAGATTGAAGTAACGTTTGATATTGATGCTAATGGTATCATTAAAGTATCTGCTACTGATAAAGCAACAAATAAAACGCAAGATATTCGTATTGAAGCATCATCAGGATTAACAGAAGAAGAAATCCAAAAGATGAAAGCAGATGCAGAAGCGAATGCAGAAGCTGATGCTAAAGCAGCAGAAAATGCTAAGAAATTAAACGAGGCAGATTCTATGATTTTCCAAACTGAAAGTCAACTTAAAGAATTTGGTGATAAATTATCTAACGATAAGAAAAAGCCAATTGAAGATGCTCTTGAAGAATTGAAAAAAGCATACGAAACAAAAGATATCGCAGTTATAGAGCCAGCTTTAGAGAAAATCAATGAAGCATGGAAAGTAGCAAGTGAAGAAATGTACAAAGCACAAGCAGAAGCTCAAGGTGGTGCAGCAGGTCCTGAAGCAGGAGCAGAGCAACCAGCGGATGAGTCTAGCGATGTGGAAGATGTAGATTTTGAAGAAGTAAAGTAAGCAGATAACCAACTTTCGCTCTTTGCGAAAGTTGTGTGAATCGCTTATGACAACGAAGGTTAGTATCTCACGAAGAGCACAAAGCTCGGAGTAGTTGAGGACTAAAATTATATAGAAAAAACGCAATCATTAATTTGGTTGCGTTTTTTGTGTTTTAGAAAGTTGAATTAATATATATTTAAAGTCTAACTCACCAATCGACATGAAAAAACTATATCTTTTTTGGACTTCAATTCTTATATGTTTTAATAGCTATTCTCAGAACCCAGAAGATTTTATAATTACCTATGAAGTAGATAACGATAATGGGCTGTATGTAACCTATCCATTTTATGGTGGACAATTTACTATTGATTTGGGTGATGGTAATTTTTTAACAGAAGATGATATCAATTCTGGTATTCATCATGTATATGACGCACCAGGAGTTTATACAATAGTAGTGAGTGGAGATTTCAATAGAGTAGTGTATGATAATCAAGGTTATAATATGCATTTAAAAGTAAAATCTATAGAACAATGGGGAACTGCGCAATGGATATCTATGGAAAGAGCTTTTAAAGGTTTGAGGAATTTAGTTGTAAACGCAACAGATACACCAGATTTAAGTTTAGTGACTAATATGGACGAAATGTTTAGTGGTGCAAGTTCGTTTAATTCTCCCATAAATGATTGGGATGTTTCTAATGTTACTAGTATGTACGCTTTATTTGAAGAAGCAACACTGTTTAATCAAAGTCTTAATGAATGGGATGTCTCTAACGTAACAAATATGAGTGGTATGTTTAGTAGAGCGTCTTCATTTAACCAAAATATTAATGATTGGGATGTCTCAAATGTAACCAATATAGTTGGTATGTTTGGATGCTTTACTGAGGATAACAGTAGCTTTAATCAGCCCTTAAATAACTGGGATGTGTCTAATGTTACAGATATGTATTGGATGTTTAGAAATGCAGTTTCTTTTAATCAGCCTTTAGATAATTGGGATGTGTCAAATGTTGAAGAATTTGGGAATATGTTTGTTAATGCTACGTCTTTTAATCAAGATATTAATGCTTGGGATGTCACAGGAGCTTTAAGTATGAACAGTATGTTTAAAGATGCAACGGCATTTAATCAACCTTTAAATGATTGGGATATGTCTAACGTTCACACAATAAGTGAAATGTTTAGTGGCGCATCATCTTTTAATCAACCTTTAGATAATTGGGATATATCAAATGTTGAATTAATCAATGGGTTATTTCATCACGCTACATCATTTAATCAAGATATTTCAAGTTGGAATTTTGAGTCGGTAATAGATTTGAATTCTCCTAGTTATGGTAAAACGTTCTTAAGTTATACAGCTCTAGATACTGCAAATTATGATGCATTAATTCTAGCTTTTGCACAATCGGGATTACAAAACAAAACGATTATAGCAGAAGATGTTTTTTATTGCGATGTAGCAGTGCGCTCTTATTTAATTGAAGAAGCAGGTTGGAATTTTGTGGATGATGAACTCAGTAGTGATTGTGAAAATTATTCAATTTCTGGCGCTGTTTTTTTTGATGCAGATAATAATGGTTGTGATGTAAGTGATATGGTTGCTAATGGTATTGTTGTAAGTGCAATAAATAGTGATTTTGATTATGGTACTATGGCTTTAGAGGGGAGTTATGATTTAAGTTTAATAGGAGGGACGTACGATTTAAGTCTTATAAACGCACCTTTTTATTTTGATGTATCACCTGTGACAACATCAGTAACATTAAATAATACTAATCCTACTCATATTGTAGACTTTTGCTTAACAGCCAATCAAGCGGTAGAAGATTTGAATATAAAAATTCTACCTATTAGTGATGCAAGACCAGGATTTGAAGCCAACTATAAGCTAATAATTGAAAACATAGGTACAGAAACTATTCATAATATTATAGCGCATGTAACTTTTGATGCTTCAAAACAGTCTTTTATTTCGGCAACACTCGCAGAAATTGTGACTTCTACTAATAGTCTAAGCTTTGCTATTTCTGATCTCAATCCTTTTCAAACTCAAGAAATCGATATTGTAATGCAAACCTTTACACCACCAACAGTAAATGGAGATGATGTTTTAAGTTTTACAGCGTCGGTTATACCAAATACAAATGATTATACTCCAAATGATAATACATACCAACTAGAACAAACTGTCGTTAATGCTTACGATCCTAATGACAAACGTGTACTTCAAGGTGTATTTATTACCGAAGATGACACTGCTAATTATTTAGATTACATAATTAGGTTTCAAAATACAGGAACTGCTAATGCTACTTTTGTTAGAATTGAAGATGATTTAGATACATATTTAGATTGGAGTACCTTTAAAGTGACAAGTGCAAGTCATGATTACAATGTAAATATCACAAACGGAAATATGATAGAGTTTGTATTTGATGCTATAAATTTACCATACGAATCTGTTGATGAAGTAGGAAGTACAGGTTTTATTGCGTACAAAATTAAACCTAAAGCAACTGTTCAATTGGGAGATGTAATGAGTGGTAATGCTCGTATATATTTTGATTATAACCTACCTATAATAACAAACATGGTTTCTACGGAAGTTGTAAATAATTTAAGTGTTAATACATATTCATTAGAATCGTTGGTAACAATTTATCCTAATCCTACAAAAGGAGGGCTTCATTTAAAGGTTAATAATGGAGTCCATATAAAGTCCGCTAAGTTGTATAATGTTCATGGAAAATTACTAATAGATGTTAAAGGAGATATCGCTTATTTAGCTACAGAAAAGCTTTCTTTTGGAGTTTATCTGTTATCTATGGAAACCAATAGAGGGCTAATACGTAAAAAAGTAATTGTAAATTAATAATTAGAAATTTATACAGAGAAAACGCGGTCATTAATTTGATTGCGTTTTTTTATTTGCATTTATTTTTAACTTTTTTTATTTCTCATCCAACCCTTTTTGTTTTAAAAGCGTTTTTATTAATAGAAGCGAAAACATAAGTGCGCTTTAAACAAAATTAATAATCATTTAAAAACAAGTATTATGAAAAAAGTAAACTACATTATTATTTTAGTCTTAATTTTCAGTGTTAATATAGTTACTGCTCAGGAGGAGAATGCAGATACATCAAAATTTACTTTCGGATTTACATTAAGTGAGCAATTGGTTGCTAAAGATTCTGGAGAAAACTTAGAAGCATATTTAGGATATGCTATTAGCAATGATATAGGTATTGGCTTATTAATATCAAATGCAACTATGAGAAGTAAAGCATTGGATACAAATTATAAATTAGATAAATACGCCATTCAAGTTACTTATGATTTTGCAAAATCAGAAAGCACTAAACTCGAATCTATATTTGGATTTTCGTATATTAATTTTGATAAAAAAAATCTTGAGGACGATAACAATGGGCTGGGTATAGATTTAGGTATTCAAACCACGTTCAATTTAAAAAGCAAATTAAATTATGGTTTAAGAATTGTTTCTACTTTCAGTAGTTTTTCGCCATGAGGTATATTAAATGCTGGTTTAATATTTGAATATAGAATTTAAAATTGAACATAATTAAAACATTACTTTATAATTAAATCCGCTTGCCAAATTAAAAATTAGACCAGCATATACAATGTCAAAATTAGTATCTATAAATCAAAACGTGAGTGAGCTGGTTGGATTAGCACAAAAATCCAACCAAAAAGCTCAACTGGCACTTTATGATACCTTTTCGGGGAAGATGCTTGGCGTTTGTAGACAATACATTAAAGATTTACAATTTGCAGAGGATGTAATGATTACATCATTTCATAAAGCATTTCAAAATATTAATAAATACGAACCTTATGGTAGTTTTGAAGGTTGGTTAAGACGGATTATGGTTCGCGAATGTATTTCGTATTTGCGTATTCAGAAGAATAAATTTAATGTGGTAGACATTGGGGATTACTATTTTTCACAACCAGCTTCAATAACTGATAATTCAACTTCTGAAATTATACAAAATGCCGTAGATCAGTTACCCATTGGTTGTAAAACCATTTTTAATCTTTATGTCATTGAAGGTTATAAGCATAGAGAGATATCAGAACTATTAAATGTAAGTATAGGAACTTCAAAATCGCAGTTAGCACATGCTAAAAAGCTTTTAAAAAGTAGTCTTGCTAATTTAAATACTAAAGACAATGGAACCCAATAATATAGAAAAGTTAATTCAAGATAACTTTAAAGACAGAAGCATAGAGCCATCTTCAGAAGCTAGAGAACGCTTAATTATGGCTTTAAACACTAAGCCTAAAAAGAAGAAAAAACTTTGGCTAAATTATGCTGTAGCTGCGTCTTTAGTTTTAGGATTGTTCTTTGTTGGAGGTAAATTACTATTTAACCAAGGAGTCGTAGAACAACCTATTGAAATCGGTTTTGAAAAAGAATTACCAGAAGAAATTCAGCAACAAAAACTACCAGATTCTGTAGGTGAGACTAAAGCTATCGTATTAGAAGAGACACAAGATTCTAATGAAGAACTTAACATAAAAAAGCAGTCTAAAGTCGTTTCAAATCCAAAAGGAATAGGGTTTAAAAATAAGATTGTAAAACAAGCCATTCAAACGGATGAGGACGTTAAATTACCAACAGAAAATTCTATAATTATTATAGAAAAAGACCTTGTAAAACCAAAAGAAACCGAAGATTTAGCAGTTGTAAAGTCGCCTAAACAATTTCAATACATAACAGCAGAGCAACTTTTAGAGTCAACAGAAGACAATGGTGGTATAGATTTAATTCAGAATACAACACAGTTGTCAGATTCTTATTTGGATTCTCATCAGCTTTTACTTGAAATGGAAAAGGAATTATTTGACGAAAAAAACAAAAGTATTTTCAAAAGAGCAGGCAAAGAATTTAAAAGAATAAAGGAAGCCGTTGCTAATAGAAATTACGAGCATAACATTAATCACTAAAAAAACGATCTTATTATGAAGCATACAATTTTAATATTTGCCATGTTGTGTTGTACGTCATATGTAATGGCGCAATCTAAAAATTTTGAAGAAAAAGCAGCAATTATCGCTTCTAGAATTGATTCTATTACAACCGCAGAAAAGAGTACTTTAAAAAAAGAACTCAAGAAGCTAGATAAAAAGGTTGAAAAAAACGAGATGACTTCAGAAGCTGCTGAGGTCGAAAAAAAGAGACTAGCAAGTTACCATGCTAAACGTATAAATAAAGCTGTTTTTATTGAAGAACAAAAATTACAGGCTTTAATTAAAGATAAGGTTAGTGGTCAACAAGAAGTAGAGAAGGAAGACATTCCGATTTTTACCTCACTTTCTAAAGAAAATTATTATCAAGATTCAATAAGTGGAATTAAAATTGAAAAACGATTTACAACACAATTTGTAATTGCATTTGGAATGCATACCGCTTTGAATGACGATGGAGGGTATTATGGAGACGGTTTTAAAGTGAATCCGTTAGGTTTTGGAGAAGTTGGTTTTACTTTTAAATATAGACTAAAAGAAACTACTAATCTATGGAATCTTAAATTTGGATTCTCTATATATTCGGATGAAATAAAACCAGAACATGATAACGCTATTTTAGTTATTAATAATGACGAAACAACTTTACAAGATGCCGGTTTTAAAATTGATAAATCACGATTTACAAATATGTATGTAAGTTTGCCTGTACATTTAGAATTAGACTTTTCAAAACCACAATATCATGGTAAAACAGAGCAGTCTTATTTACGCTCGCAACGTGGTTTTAGAATGGGGTTGGGTGGTTATTTAGGAGTAAGAATCTATACACAGCAGTTTATGAAATTTGATGATGAAAATGGTTTGCGAACAACTTTAAATCAACAAGATAGGTTTAATATGAATAATATTAGTTTTGGTCCAAGTGCATACGTTGGTTATAGAGATCTAAGTCTTTATGCTAAATATAGTGTAAGTCCTACGTTTAAAAATAACCCTCAAGATATAAATACCCTTTCAATAGGCTTGAGATTGGATCTTAATTAACAAGAATCCTTAATATTGTAGCATAGAAGAACGCAACCTCTTATATTAAATAGGATGGGTTGCGTTTTTCTTTTATCATATATTTAAATTAAAAATGAATCATAATTCAAAACTCTTTCAAATTATTTCTATGTTTGATATGAGATACTCATCTGGATTTTAAATTAAAAGCACCTAAAATGAATGTATATAATTCGTTAAAACGATTATTGATTACACATGTTTTGAATTTCAAAAAACGTTTTATGGAGTTTAATTTAAAAATGAACACCAGAAAAGCTATAAAAGAGACGAATAGAAAAAACAAAACAGCACAATTAAAACCAAAAGAAGTTCAGCAGGCAAAGGCTTATTTTAAATCTAAAGGCTATAACTTACAAAACACCTATTGGCACAGTTATTACAAGAGTATAAGTGGCGAATTTTACCCTAATTATATTCCTGAAGATATATTTAGTGCCATTATCTCTCCAAAGTTTAACGAAATGCGACAATGGCCAGCGCTATTAGATAAAAATTTGTCTTATGCTTTATTTAAAGAGGTAAATCAGCCTGTAAAAGTAGTACAGAATATAAATGGCTTTTACTATGTAAATAATGAGATTGTAAGTGAGGCTATTGCAGTTAAAGTTTGTAATAGCCATAATAAACCCCTTGTTATTAAGCCAACTATTGATTCTGGTAATGGAATTATGGTTGAATCGTTTCGTATTAAAAATAATAGGACGACATATAAGAATCTTGAAACCATAGAGTTGTTTAGATTATATAAAAAAGACTTTATTGTTCAAGAGCTTGTAGAGCAAAGTTCTGCTATGAAAGAGCTTAATCCGTCATCTCTTAATACGCTGAGGTTAATGAGTTATCTTAAGCC